>Ga0334894_1000090_pt1 | contig 135140 bp, 141 predicted proteins | sample GraSluR3_MG_6_FD_207225 | JGI IMG/M metagenome (GOLD analysis project Ga0334894, IMG submission 207225) | Sludge microbial communities from methane-producing bioreactor in Wageningen University, Netherlands - Granular Sludge_12_05 R3 | ecosystem: Engineered > Bioreactor > Anaerobic >...
AATATTAATATCATATCTTTTGCAAAGACAAGAAAGTTATTCCATATGCTAATACCAAATTCAAAATTTATCAATAGAGATACTAATGAAAAGCCAATAAACAATCCAAAAATTATGTAATTACTTTTTGCTTTAGTCATTAGAATAGCACCTCCTTATATACAATACCAGAAACAATTGCAATCAACCCCGCTACTGTGAAGCTCATAAGGTTTCTCAAAATAGTAGCCTTTTTGCCTAAATACTGTTTTTCAAGTGGGTAAGTAACAAATCCAACAAGCATTAGTGATGTAACAAAACCAGTAATAACCATATAGGGGACTCCTCTATTTAACAGAATTCTAGCTAGTGGATAAGCAATAAATCCTGGCATCATTGTAATAGCACCAAGTACTAAGCTAGAAACTAGGCCAAGAAATACGTTCTCCTGTCCTAAGTACGTTATAATTAAATCCTCTGAAACAAGTAAAATCAAAGAAATTAACATTAATAATTTTAGATAACTAGGCAAAGTTTTAGAGAACTTCATAAAGCCTTTTTTAAGTCCATTTTTTGTTTTTGTTGGATCAAAAAAAAACGACACAACTAATGCTACAGCAGTAACTATATATAAACTAATCATTTTTTTAGTTCTCTCCTACTTAGAAATTTTATCAAACAACATCATGATTTCATCTACGGATTCTTCTCCCTTGCCACTTAGAAACGCATCTTTAACACATGAATTTATATGCTTCCTTAGTATTAATAAATTAGTTTTTTTCACTAAACTAAGAACTGCAAGTATTTGATTTGAAATATCGACACAGTATCTTTCTTCTTCTATCATTTCTATAACTTTTTCTAATTGACCTTTTGCTGTTTTAGCCAAAAGCAAAGCTTTTTCTTTATCAGATGTATTATTCATAATGGGCCTCCTCGTCACCCCACCCCCTAGGGTGGGGGGGGTCTATGTATAGTATACAGTGCAGTATTATATTTGTCAAATTAATTAATATAAAATTAAATATAGGTGTGACCGGTATGTTTTTAGTTAGCATGTTAAGGACTCTATATTAATGGAAATAGAAAAGCTTGGTTGTAGGAGTTGAAAAACCAAGCTTATAAGGAAGAGTAATTGCATTACCATTAATTAGCTATTTGTCGATTGGGATGAAAGCAGTAGCTTATTTCTTTCAGAATAAGATTTTATTATAGTCCCTATCTCAGAGAATGTCTTTACTGTATTTTTTTCAACACTATCTTAATATATTAACAAAAGCCTTATGTAGCAGTTTGAGTGAGTAATTGCGATTGCTTTTTCGTTATACTTTTAACTTTACATTAAGGTATCAAAGAGTCTTCTAAAAAGAGCTTTTTGATTCTCGCATTTTATCTGCTGGATCAACTTAGCTGTTGTACAACTTTTTTCATGTGTTTTCTTGGGTAATATAGAATTGTTATGTTTTTTTCTTTTGGCAGTAATTTGATTAATTTATATTGTATAAATAATTGTATAATTTACTCCTGAATTTATAGCAAAGTCAACAGAATCTATTTATCAGGTATGTATTCATAATAGATGAGAGATAATACCCTTTCTTTTTCTTTTTGATTTAACACTTCATAAAGAGTACCAGACACAATAGCTGACTCAAATTCAGTTGTAAAAACGCTACTTAGGAGTTTAGATGCATTGTTTTTATTTTTTACGATCTTTAGTATTTCATTATTAGTATAAAGGCTAGCAGTTGATACATTATTAACAAAAATAACAGAGACTAAATCATTATGCTTGAACAACTTTACTTTCGATCCTTCTTCTGCTGAGTAAAAGTAAAGGGTATCTTCATCTCTTGCAAAAGATAATGGAACACTATAAGGAACTTCATTATTGTTAACTGATAAGGTTCCACATTGTGCTTGATCAATGACATGAAGTCTAAAAATCTTTGCTCATTTCTTTATCTCTTCGTCTCATTATTCTCCCCCTTAATTTACTTATCTATAATTAAACATAAAACTACTTAATGCCTTGCATAAAAATTGATGTTAGAAGTGCAAAATTATATAGGCATAGAATGCCTTGAATAAGATAATTATGCTTAGTTAAAAATGAAATGAAATATTTTTAGCATAATTTTTATAGTTCTAGTATACTTATATAAGGACTATAATTAATTAAGTTTGGAGTTGAATCTTATCTTGGGAAAATTAAAATTTATCATCTCTAGAGTCTTTAAAATGAACTACAAGCAGTTTTTTGAAAAAATTGATTTCATGAGCAAAGAGTCTGGACGGTCAAAAATAAGTATTTTAGTAGACGTTGTTATAAGTGGCTTTAAGTATTCGTCTGGTTATATGGATTATTATTTATTTAGATTTCATAAATTACCTCATGAAAAACGTATTACATATTTAACAAGAGGAAAGAATAACGAAATTGTAAAAATGCTAAACTCCGCAGAGGAGTCAAAGAAGTTTGCTTCAAAAAGTGCATTCAATGAGAGTTTTCAAGAATATATTGGACGTGAATGGATAAATTTTGCAAAGTGTTCTAAAGAAGAATTTATAAAATGGATAGAAAGTAAAGACTGTGTTTTTATCAAACCACAAGTTGGTTGCGGAGGAAGTGGAGTAAAGAAAGTCAAGATAAAAGAAAAGGATCTAGATAGTCTATATGAAAATTTTAGGTCAAACAACATAGGTATAATTGAGACATGCTTAGCTCAACATCCTCTAATGAGTAAGTTATATCAAGACTCTATAAATACACTGAGAATTGCTACGGTTGTGGATGATTTTAACAATGTAGATGTAATATATACCTTTGTTCGAATTGGTAACGGTGGGGATGTAGACAACTTCAACTCAGGAGGTATGTCTGCAAAAATTGATTCAGTTACAGGAGAGATAATAACTGAAGCAATTGACAAGGATAGTAACACATTTGGTACACACCCTATTACTGGAGTCAATATTTTAGGATACACAATTCCTCTTTGGGATGAAGCAATAGACCTTGTAAAGAAAGCAGCTTTAGTTGTTCCTAAAGTTAGGTATGTTGGATGGGATGTTGCAATAACACCTAATGGTCCAGTCTTGGTAGAGGGAAATGAGTATCCTGGTAATGATTTGACACAGATGAGTATATTCATTGATAACCAAGAAGGGATTTTACCTTTGTTTGATAAATATATTAATTAAACAATGGACAGGGTTAGAAATTGACTCTGTCCTAATTTATTTTAGAATGATATAAAACACAAAAGAGAGTTAGAAGTATAAATTATATTATTGAAATAGCACTTGACATTAACGCTACGTAAACTAGTATTATCACTTATTGAGAGGTGGAAGGTTATTTTAATCAATATTAAATGAGAACAAATGGGGGGGATAGTTGATTGAATTATACTATCGGTGAAGTAGCAAGTATTGCAGGAGTAAGCACAAGAACTTTAAGATATTATGATGAGATAGATTTACTAAAGCCCAAAATGGTTAGTGATAGCGGGTATCGGTTGTATGGACAAGAAGAAATCGACCTGTTGCAGCAAATTCTACTCTATAGAGAATTGGATTTGCCACTAGAAAAAATTAAAGAGATTGTAAATTCAAGTGAGTTTGACAGTGTAAAAGCATTAAAAGACCATCTTTTATCTCTTGAGAAGAAAAAAAGTCAAATTGACCTTCTAATAAATAGTGTAGAAAGATCGATTTTGGCTAAGGTAGGAGAAATAAGTATGACAAATAAAGAAAAATTTGAAGGATTTAAGCGTGAGTTGATAAATGATAACGAAGAGAAGTATGGCAAAGAAATTAGAGGAAAGTATGGTTAAGCGGTAGTTGCTAAGAGCAATGCTAAAATGATGGGGCTAAATGAAAAAGAATATCAATATGCTCAGGACTTATCTCAAAATATTAATGAAAATTTGAAAGAAGCACTAATTTATGGTGATGCAAAAAGTGAACAGGCTCAAAAAGTATGCCAAATGCATCAAGAGTGGATTCAGCTATACTGGCCTGATTATACAAAAGAAGCACACTTTAGTTTAGTACAAGGATATGTGGAGGATCCTCGATTTAAGAAATATTATGATAGTATTGCTCCTGGAGCTGCAGAGTTTCTTTTAGAGGCCATGAAAGAATTCTTAAAGGGGCAGTAGTGCTTTTATTGCTGATGGAATGTTTGATCATCAGCTTTTTTTATTTACATCTTTAGTTTAATAAAATGATAAAGATTCTTTTCTTATAAGAGCTTTCTAGCTATAATATTATAAGCAGAGGAGAGGTGTTATGGAAAATCAAAGAGTAGAGAAAAATAATGAAGTTAAATGGTCAACATTTCTCATAGATGTATTGCTATGTTCTTTAGGGGCATACGGCGGCCCTGAAGCACATTATGGTGTATTTACAGACCAAATGGTTGTTAAGAAAAAATACCTTACTGAAGAGGAAATGGTAGAATTGATTGCCTTAACAGGAATTCTACCTGGCCCAAGTAGTACGCAAACTATTATTGCCATCGGTTATAAAACAGGAGGACCTTTGCTTGCATTCTTAACTTTGCTAGTTTGGGCACTTCCAGTTTTAACCTTGATGACGATACTCTCTTTTTTGAGTCAATTCTTAAGTGCTAGAAATATCTCTCAAGAAAGTTTAAGGTTTGTTGGCCCGATGGCTGTTGGTTTTATAGTTGTTGCTGCTTTTAGGATAGGTCGCAAAGTGGTAGTAGATAGATTTACATTATTATTATTCATTATTGGCGGAGTGGCTACCTTCATAATTAGAGCTCCATGGATATATCCATTAGTGTTAATAACGGGTGGTGTTGCAAGTGTATTATCATCTAATGAAAGTGATCTTTGGAATAAAGTAAAACTTAATCCTCCATGGAAATACTTAATAGTTTTCGCGCTTTTTGCTTTTGGCGGACTACTGCTTAGAGCATTTACTGATAATAGACTTATCCATTTATTTGAAAGCTTTTATAGGTATGGTTATTTAGTAATTGGTGGAGGCCAAGTAGTGGTTCCATTAATGTATGGAGAGTTGGTTGAAGTTAATAGTTTTATGACTAGTCAAGAGTTTTTGACAGGGTTTGGTTTAGTCCAAGGATTACCTGGTCCAATGTTTAGTTTTAGCGCCTATGCAGGTGGGATGGCAGCTAGAAACGTATCAGCATTATTTCAAGCACTTGCTGCAATAATAAGTGGTATATCCATCTTTCTTCCTGGAGTGTTGCTTATATACTTTGTTTACCCCGTGTGGGAAAACTTGAAGAAAATTAAAGGAATAAAAGTATCACTAAAAGGAATTATGGCTGTTGCAGGTGGGCTTATATTAACTGCAGCTATTATCCTATTACAAAGAAGTGGCTTATATATAGATAATATTATAGTCTTATGCTTAACAATTTTTTTATTATTAACAAAAAAGATTCCTGCTCCAATCATTGTACTGATTGTTTTAATAGCTGGGTTTTTACTATAAAAGGTCTTCCATCAATAAGGAAGGCTCTTTTCTCTTTTTGGAATAATAAAAATACCCATAGATAGTAAAATAGATAATTTGTTTCAAAAAACACTAACGATAGTTTATCAGTTAAATTTATAATTAACTTAAGTTGATTGTGCAATTTAATAGTTATTTTGCATTAGCACTAAATACATCTTTATATTTTGCCTAGGCAGATAAAATAATGGGTGCAAATGAATATAATCAAAGATATAATACAAATTACAAAGTTTCACTAGGAGTTACATATGATAAAACATTTTTTTAATTATGAAATTGTAGACTGGGAATCATGGAGCAGAGTTTTTAGATCAACAAAGCAATTCTATTATTTAGTTAAGGAAATCTTTAGAATTGAAAGATTAGCATTTGATGAAATTGAGAACTGTAAACCAGGTACAAATGGTGTTTTTAAAGTTGGTAACTTTATAGTTAAAATTTTTGTTCCCAAAGAGTCTGGTTATAATAGTGCGCCAGACTATACTTCTGAGTTGTATGCTCTTAAAATGGCTAACCAACTAGGAGTTTCTATACCTAATTTACTTGCTTATGGAGAAATAAGAGATAAATATTTGTTTAGATATTTGATTATGGATTATATAGAAGGTAAAACTCTTGGGGATATAAGAGAATGCCTTACTAAGAAGCAAAAACAATTAATAGGCGCTAAACTGAGGAAAATTGTAGATAAATGAGCAACTGAGTGTGATAATTTTAACGATATAGAAGCTCTAAAGAGAACACTTGTTAGTAAACGATGGGCTGGAGCAAGTCGTAATTTATTAGAACATCAAGAAAAAACTATTAGAAAGCTTCAAAAAGAGAAAATAGTTTTTGTCCATGGAGATTTGACCGAAGACAATATTATAATAAAAGGTGAAGAAATTTATATACTTGATTTTGCAGATTCTGTTTGTGCACCTGCCATATATGAAGAAATGACTGTTATTTGTGATGCGTTTGCCTTTGATTTGGAGTTTCTTAAGGGGTATTATAGTAAACTGGATATAACTTGTATAGTAGATAGATGTATAGATGCCCTTCTTTGCCATGAGTATGGATTCTTAGTAATAAATAATATCTTTGGTAAAGTAGATAACATTGAGACTCTTAGAAGCTTAATTAGAAGAAGGCTAACTAGTAGTTGCAAGGAGGCGGGAATATGCAAATAACAATAGTTTATGGACAAACCCACAAGGGTAATACATATAAGCTTACAAAAATGCTTTTAGATCGAATATCAGCTAAAGAGTTAATTGTAAAAGAGTTCTATGTTAATGACCTTAGGGATTGCATAGGTTGTACAAGCTGTATAACTAAGGGAGAGAATCATTGTCCACATAATAATGAGATAAAGCCCATTATTGACTCTGTTATGGATTCAGAAATTTTTATCTTAAGTAGTCCAAATTACTGCATGGGAATGACTGGTCAGATGAAGACGTTTTTTGACCACCTGGCATATATGTGGTTAAGTCATAGACCCAGAAAAGAGATGCAAAGAAAGATTGGAATAACTATATCTACAGCAGCAGGCGTTGGTGCAAGTAAAGTAACAAAAGCTATTAAACAGCAGTTGTTTTGGCTATACACTGGTAAAGTTTATCAACTCTCATTTGTAGTTAAGGCATCTAAATGGGAAGATGTGGATGCTCATAGAATGAAGAAACTAGAAAAAAAGATAGATAAGTTAGCTCATAGAATAAATGACAAAGACGTAATTAAACCAAACTTAAAACAGCGTCTAATGTTTATGATGATGGCAAAGATGCAAGAAAAATCATCATGGAATCCACTAGAAAAAGAGCATTGGAGAAGGAATGGCTGGATAAAGTAAACTGATATTAGCATGACTATAATGCTTCATATAAGAGAGTGGGTGTATTAATGGAAACAAGTCTAGGATATATCATATTAATGGTAGGCTTTGCTATAGGAAGTTTTTTCAATTTGAGTAAGAGAAGACAGTGTGATTATAGTGTTGTATTAACTTTGTCTAGGATGATAACAATACTTTTAACAGGAATAGTCTTCTTTGTTGTAGCATATATTGGAGGGGGCTCATTAAATAACTACTTAGTGGTGATGATGGGTTGGTTATATATTTTTTCAGGCATTATTTCTGAAGGTGTAAGCGTTAAAGGAATTCATTATTTTAATGGTATGACAATGTTAATATCAACTGACAAATGGGAGAACATTAAGAAAATAACTCTTAATAAAACAAGGTATACCGTATTTAATTTTTCAAGTAGTAGGAGTGACAAAATTCTTTACTATGCCCTATCAGATTTTAATGGTATAAAAGCATATATTACTAAGCACATTGAAAAGCATACAGATAAAGACAAGAAAAGAATTATAGATTCAAAATCGTAAGAGAAGGTGGGGGGTTACTATAAAAGCAATAATACCTTTTAAATTTTCACAATCACCTATAAGAAAAATTGGACTTATAAATTTTGAAAACTATCCTGACGAAACTTATAGAGGTCTAGAGCTACAATATTTAGACGGCAATCCAAACGGTGTGGGCTATCGAGTTTTAGCTTATCGTAACGATAACTACGTTGATGTTTATGATGATCCAGCTCTTAACCATGTCCCTGAAGAGTCTTTTAGTGTTGCTGAAAAAGGATCGAAGAACCATAAGATAACAAAAATTAGTAACGTAAACTTTTACAAAGATGGGTTGAATGTTTTTATTGAGTTTGAGTTTAAAGATATAAGGGATAGGATAATAAGCGTATATATTAGAGAGAATTCATCAAGGAATAGTAGGCCAATTAACATGTTAGCGCCCATAGGAGCAGATACTGATAAACCTAATTACTTACCGCTTTTTTTCTTATATGATTTTGATTTTGTAAGAAGGGCTAAAACAGAGATAATTATAACAATTGATGGCAAAAGAGTTAAAGTAGATAAATTCCCATTTCCAACACCAAAGGATATGCAATTACGGTTTTATACAAGATATTCATTAGATACCCAGTTAATTGAGTTTAATAACACAGAGGATGAAGACTATGGGGCAATTGATGTTTTTGAGGATGGGGTATTAGAAATTGACAATAATATATATAAATATGTCGTAGGAGATAGTACATCACTAAAAAGTATTCATTTCATTAGTGATAATAGAGATATTAAAATGACGTTTAATCCAGTGATAGGGATTGGTATAGATAAAGATTTTGATAGCACAGGAATTTTTGAAATACATCCAGATAAACGCATGGGGGTATTTAAAGGAAGGTACAAAGTAAGTAACTTAACTGGAGTTTACAAATTGCAACTAGATTTTGATTGCGGTTGGGAAGCTGTCCCTAATTCTATGTTGACCAAGATATTATTCAAACCAAGTTCAATATTTTGTAGTTGGCCAAAGCAATATTCATATAATTTTGAGTTTTACATGCATACAAGAAACATAAGCAAAAATTGGAATAAGAGAATGTAGGGTGAGATGAAAAAAAGTCTTATTAGAATAACCCCCAATATAATAACTTTAAGTAGAATTGCTGTAACTTTTGGCTTACTGAATGTAGAGTGGTTCAGTTTCAATTTTTATGTGATGTACTCCTATTGTGGTATTAGTGATGTAATTGATGGTTTCTTAGCAAGAGAGTTATCAACTACTAGTAATTTTGGAGCTTTATTAGATAGCATTGCTGACATATTATTTTTTGGTGTTGTTCTATTGATTATACTAAAAGAAATTCCTCTAACAAATTTTACATTAGTGTGGATGTTGTTAATTGCTATAATAAGAGTATGCACAGCTATCTGCAGTAAACTAACTCATAAGAAGATCATATACTTACACACCTATGCTAATAAATTATCTGGGGTACTGATATTTCTGGTTTTGTTCTTTGTTAATACAAGTATTTTTTATCTGGCTATGGGAATAATACTATTAGTTACAAGTCTAGCCTCTATAGAAGAGCTGTATATAATTTTAACGACAAGAGGGCTTGACAGAAATTGCAAAGGTGTTTTGTTCAAATAAACTGAAAAGAGGAAGCTATGGAATTTTTAGATTTGTATACTTTGCATAGATGTACAACTGGGGAAGTGATTGAAAGAGGAATGAAAATACCTCCTGAAAACTTTCACCTCGTTATTCATGTATGCATATTCAATTCAAGAGGGCAAATGTTAATTCAGCAAAGGCAGCCTTTTAAGAAGGGGTGGCCAAATATGTGGGATATAACAGTAGGAGGGTGTGCTCTGGCAGGAGAAATAAGCCAAGAAGCAGCTATGAGAGAGATCAGTGAAGAGCTTGGTTTAGATATTGATCTTGCTAGAAAAAGGCCAAGTTTAACAGTTAACTTTGAAGTCGGATTTGATGATATTTATTTAATAAAAAAAGAAGTTGATTTAGAAGATTTATCATTGCAAAGCTCTGAAGTAAAGAGTGTAAAATGGGCTACTAAAGAGGAAATATTACAACTTATAAATAGCGGTGAGTTTATTCCATATCATAAAAGTTTAGTAGACTTGTTTTTTGTTTTGAAAGATAATGCAGGAGTGCATGTAACATAGGAGGCTTAAACTAATGGACAATTTAATAGATATGTTTAAAAGAAAAAACATTGATCTTACTATAGTGAAAAACAGAGATGAAGTATTTGATCAATTGAGAATAGAAACAGAAGATTCAAAGATTATAGGTATTGGTAATTCTCAAACACTTAAGGCTTTAGGCATTAGTGAATATTTTATGAAGCAAGGAAAGACTGTCTATGATAAAACTCTTTCAAGCAGTAGTGAAGAAGCTATAGAGCTTAAAAGAAGAGCATTATTATCTGATTGCTATATATCTAGCTCTAATGCGGTTGGTAGAGATGGAACAATAGTAAATGTTGATCATAGTGGCAATAGAGTAGCAGCAATAACCTATGGGCCAAAAAAAGTCATTCTTATAGTGAGCATGAAGAAGTTAGAAGAAAATGAACAGTTAGCAGTTAAACGAGCATTGAGCATAGCTACTCCTAGGAATGCTATAAGAGCTAAGATAGAATCTCCATGCAGCAAAGGACATGCTTGTACCCATTGTGATAATACGACTAGAGTGTGCAATTTTATCTCAATAATCAGGGGACAAGTTGATCCTGATAGACTTAAACTAATATTGATAAACGAAGACTTAGGATTCTAAAGTTAAAAGGTATTTGCGCTATAGATAATGCAAATACCTTTTTTTAATTTGATAGATTAAAGATGGATTTCTGCTGTGCAAGATTCTCTGAATTGAAGAGTAAAAGAATCTCATTTACATCTTCATCTATAACCAATTGCTCATAGCCTCGATGAAAATATCGTGGATCAACTATAATAACTCTTTCATAATGCATTGAAATAAACGGTATAAAGCTGTTTGCATAAGAGTCTTTGATTATCAAAAGCGTTTTGTCATTTTTAAGTGAAGATTCTACTCTAAGTAAAGGTTTATCTCCACCTAAAAAGAATGAGTATTTATCAAGACCAATCAATTTGCTGGCGTCATAAAAGCCTTCTATATCTTTGCCCTCAAAATCTTTAATAGAAAAAGTAAGGTGGTTCTTATGGTTATAGCTATAAATTGAATCGGCTGAATAAGGATAAAAGTTAGCTTTTCTATAAAGTGTTCCTAAGAAGTCTTCACTCTCTAGCTTTATTTCAAAACTTTCTTTTAGTATAGATTCAAGGTTATTTTCTTTTCTATAATACTCATATGCTAAAAATGCTCCCTCAGAAGACCAGTGATGGTCAGTTTTGTAATATATGTTTTTGTCACTGTTCTCTTTAAATAAGTTCACCAGACTATGAATGTTTATGCCATTTAGAGAGTCTGCAATTCTTTCAATAAGAGCAATTTCATCTAATGTAGGAGCATGCTTTGGTAAATAATCATCTAACACAGTTACTTTATTAGGCACAAGTAGTGCACTAAACTTAATATTTGTATTAAAGTTTGTCGTATTCTCTATAAATGAGTTGATGGCTTGCATATTGCGATCAAATTGCTTTTGATCAATAACTTTTGGGACTTCGAAAAGATAACCTTCTTTTCCAAAGTAAATCCGAGAGTTGTCTTTTTTCTGAAGTGTTAAATCAGAAAACGTCTTTAGTGAGACCCAGTTTTCCCTAAAAGCAAATTGATCTGTACTATACTTTTCAAAATCAGTACTGAATTTGCCAGAGATGAAAGTGTTTAGACTTAAATCTGGAAACTTCTGCAAATATTTATTCTCTTGCTCAGAATAACTTCTTATTGGATGAATGATATTTACAATAGATGCTGCAACTAATATAAAACCAAATAATAAACTTCTAGTTTTTTCTTTCATAATAGGCCTCCTAAAATCTAAAATACAAGAAAGGATTATAACTTTGGTCAACTAGGTAAGAAACAGAAACAATTAGTATTAATACAAGATATACATTTTCAGCGCGCCACATTAATGCAGAATTTTTATAGCTGCTTAAGAGTTTTTGCCAAATTGTTTTAGGGTAATCAGTACTAGCAAAAGTTAGTATAATTAGTAAAACCAAATTAGTGCTAAACAGGTAAACTGAAGTTGAATTATATAGACCATTAGTAGTGTTAAACATAGCTTTAATATAAATTATTCCTTGATGAAAGCTGTCAAAGGCAAATATTGCCCAGGAAATAAAGACTAGTATTAAAGTATATGCACTTTGTAAAATCTTTGGCATTTGTATTAATAATTTTGAAATGAGCAACTTTTCTATCAATAGTAATACTCCAAAATACATACCCCATATTACAAAGTTCCAGCTTGCCCCATGCCATAGTCCTGTCAAAAACCAGACGACGAAGATATTTCTTGCTTGTTTGATTAATCCTTGCCTGTTACCTCCTAGGGGAAAATATACATATTCTTTGAACCATGTACCAAGTGATATATGCCACCTTCTCCAAAAATCAGTGATTGACTTTGCCATATAAGGATAATTAAAGTTTTCTAGAAAATTGAAACCAAAGATTTTGCCAAGTCCAATAGCCATGTCGGAGTATCCAGAAAAATCAAAATATATCTGAAAAGCAAAGGCTATTATTCCTAGCCAAGCTGTTAAAAGTGGAATGGCTGAAGGACCTATCTTTGATACAGTCTCCCATAGTAATCCAATATTATTAGCCAAAAGAACCTTTTTTCCTAGACCTATGATAAAGCGCTTAATTCCTTCACTTATCATAGAGTAGCTTTCTTTTCTGTTTAGAAGTTCACTCGCAATTGTTTTGTATCTCACAATAGGCCCAGCTATTAGTTGTGGAAATAGTGTGACATAGGCCCCAAAAGCAATTATGTCTTTTTGCATTGTTGCCTTCCTACGGTAGACATCGATAGTATAGGACATTGTTTGAAAAGTATAAAATGATATTCCAATTGGAAGTGCCAATTCGAGCAGGGGGATATTTACATTTGCTGCACTATTTATACTAGTTATTAAAAAGTCACCATACTTGAAAAAACCTAATAAGCTTAAGTTAATTACAATAGACAATATGAGCCATAGCTTACTTTTACTCATATTATCTAGCTTAATATTTTTATCGATATTCTTCCCACAAGTAAAATCAACTATGACAGAAAAAAGCATAATCCAAATATATGTAGGTTCTCCCCATGAGTAAAATATTAAACTAACTAAAAATAGTGTTAGGTTTCTAAATTTCTTTGGAGTAGAAAAATATAATATTATGACAACCGGAAAGAAATAAAATAAGAAAGTTATGCTACTAAATACCACGATAATCCTCCATAAATAAACTAGTCTGACATAAGCCAGACTAGCAATTATTAACTAAAAAACTCAATAATAATATCTTCGACTCTACTGACTTCATTTTGAGCAAATTCCAAAGCAGATTCTTCTGAAGTATCCATGTTATCATTGTGTTTTCCAAGCATTAAGAAAAACACATAATCATCAAAGTGCAATACCTTAGCAGAATTAACTTTTGGCATGTTCATAGGGTATTGAAATGATTCCTCTATTAAATACACTCTATAATCTTCTAGTTTGTTAGCAACTTCTTCACTATTTCCATCTGTAGCCTTTATTGCAATAAAAGTATCAACATTCATTGTAAAAGCTGGCCCTTCTGCAATAATCTCCGATATTAGGTCTTCAGTTATGCCAGTAAGATTTTCAAACTCATCTTGTTCTAGCTTTCTTTGGGGATAGTAGTCGTCTCCTAAAGTTTCTTTAATTTGGTTGTGTACCTCATTAATATCTACGTCATAACCACTTTCTTGTTTACATGCTGTCAAAGCTAGTACTAAAACAGAAATCAAAACCAAACTCAATAGTAATCTTCTCACAATAAAACTCCTCTTTTCATACATATTTATGACAATAAAAGCAAATATTGCCACTATGAACACAAAAATATATAGAAACCTAGTTTCTTAGAATATATTTTGTCCAATTTATTCTTTATCTCATATTTTGTATTCAATGTTATATCTTAATACGTAAATTAAATAGAAAAGTTTCAGCAAATATATAATTCTTTATAAATATATCAAACAATTTAGATTTCTTATTTGAAAGAAGTAAATAGTTTGCATTCTATTTTACTAGGGTAAAGTGTGATACCATTACTATAATACTTAAAAGAATAGGTGAGGATAATGCCAAATAGTAGAGAAGAAAAAATATTCAACAGTATAGCGAGGGTCTACAATTGGTTTTTTAACAAGCAAAAGAAAAATTACAAAGAAATAATTAGTAATGTAACAGAAAATTTTGATCTGACAAAATATGAAAGTGTTATTGATATTGGTTGTGGCACAGGAGCGTTTTGTAGCGCAGCATATGAAATGGGCTTAAGAGTTGTTGGTATAGATATTGCTAAAAATATGATTGAAATAGCAAGAAAGAACAATGCTGAAAATGAAATAGAGTTTGTTAACGGGAATATTCTTGAGGAAGAAATTTTCTCTCACAATTCATTTGATATTGCTTTTGCTTCATATGTGGCACATGGGCTTGATGAAAACAAACGAAAGCAACTGTATATAAAAATGAAAAACATAGCAAAAGAGTGGGTAATAATCCATGATTTTAATCATAGAAGATCACTTTTAATTTCTTTAATAGAGTGGATCGAGGGAGGGGATTATTTTAAATTCATAAAAGTAGCAAAGCAAGAAATGCAAAACTGTGAGCATGCCATGAGTGAATGTTTTGAAGAAGTAAAAGTTGTCACTGTGGGCAAGAGAGCTTCTTGGTATATTTGTAAAATTAATAAGTAAATTAAAAATATCTTTAAATTTAAAAATATATAAGACATATGTTTTTTTAAGGGTTTATGATTATGTGATATTAATGATATAATATAAGCTAATTTAATAATAAATTTATGAGCGATTTAGAAGGGAGTTAAATATGAGAGACAAAAATGGCAGCATTGAGCTATATAGTAATTTCATTGATGCTCTTAATAATCTTGATAAAGAGAAGTGTGCCAGCCTTATAATAAATGCACTAGAAGAAAATCTTATTGATATACCAGATTTGTACCAAGATTTATTAAAAATGAGTTTATCACTTATAGCTAGCAATGAAAGAGAGCAAAGAATTGGTATTTGGGAAGAGCATGTTCAAAGTGCAATTGTTAGGTCAGTAATTGAATTAACCTATCCCTATATTATAAAACAACGAGATAAGAACAATGATTTACACAGTCTAAAAGCGATTGTTTTCTGTCAAGAAGAAGAATATCATGAGATAGGTGCAAGAATGGTTACAGACTTCTTGACACTTTTGGGGTTTGATGCTTCTTTTATTGGAGCAAATACACCTAAAGCAGAAGTCTATAAAGCAATAAATAAGCTATCTCCTGATTTAGTTTGTATTAGTGTGACAAATTACTTTCACCTTATGACACTTAAAGATTTAATTAATGAGTTGAGAGATTATTCAATAAAAGAAACTAGACAGTTTAAAATACTTATAGGTGGACATGCAATCGAAAACACCCCAAATGCTAAAAATTTAATAGAGCCTGATTTTTTTGCTAATACATATTCAGATTTAGAAAGAATAAGGGGGGAACTGGTATGAAGCTAGCATTTCAGATTGCGCTAAGGTTCCTTACCTCAAACAAAAGCCAGGCATTTCTTATAACGTTAGGAATTGCAATTGGAATATCTGTTCAAATTTTTATAGGGTCATTAATTGATGGATTACAAGTAAGCTTAGTCGATTCAACAATTGGCAGTGTTTCTCAAATAACAATAGAATCCAGCGAAAGAAATGAACCCCTTGATAATTACCAAGAAATAGAAACTATTATTGGTAAAAATTATGAAGAAGTAACTGCTTTTTCTCCAACGTTAACACAAGGCGGATTCATGCTTTTTGACCAAAACTTTGATCAAATGCTTTATAGAGGTTTTGACATAAATAAGGCAAATGTAATATATAAGTTCGCGGATGCAATACTTCCTGGAGGTGCAATGCCAAGGGAAGGTGAAGTGCTTATAGGACAAACCCTAGCAAACAATAATGATGTATCAGTAGGTGACACCATAACACTAATATCAGCAGAAAGAGATACTTTAGAAGTTAAAGTTGCGGGTTTAATTGACTTGAAAGTAGCTTCCCTCAATGAGCTTTGGATTGTAGGAGATATGAAAATAGCACAAAAGGTTTTTATTTATGATGAAGGTAATGCAACAGCTATTGAAATGCAAGTAGAGGAGCCTTTTGACGCAGATATTTTAACTGATAGAATGACGGAAGACTTGAAGAGCTACCCTATAAGCATAGCTAATTGGAAAACTGCTAATGAACAATTACTAAGTGGTTTAAGTGGGCAAACAACATCTAGTTTAATGATTCAAATATTTGTTGTAATTTCGGTAGTTTTAGGTATTGCTAGCGTTCTAGCTATTACAGTATTGCAAAAGTCAAGGCAAATAGGAATTCTCAAAGCAATGGGTATTAAGGATAAAACATCTAGTTATATTTTTCTGTTCCAGGGTTTTATATTAGGAATACTAGGTGGAATATTAGGTATTATTTTAGGTATAGGATTACTCTTTGCATTTTCAACTTTTGCACTGAATCCAGATGGAACACCTATTGTACCAATAGTATTAAATCCAGGATTTATAGCGTTATCTGGGATGATAGCTGTGCTAGCTTCAACAATTGCGTCAATTATACCAGCACAGAAATCTAAAAAAGTATCTCCGATAGAGGTGATTAGAAATGGATAGCATAATCAAGCTGAATAATATTAATAAAGAATACGGTACAACTGTTAAGACAAAAGTTTTGTTTGATCTCAATCTTGATATAACGGAAGGTAGTTTCAATGGAATAATTGGTCAATCAGGTAGTGGTAAGAGTACATTGCTTAATATAATAGGGACTCTTGACAAACCAACTACAGGAGAAGTTTTCATTAATGGAAAAAGAACAGATCAGATGACTAATAATCAACTTGCTATACTGAGGAATGAAACTATCGGATTCATATTTCAGTTTCACTATTTATTGCCTGAGTTTACTGCTTTTGAAAATGTTATGATGCCTTATTATATTCAACAAAATCAATTTGATAAAGGTGCTGAAAAGAGAGCACATGAACTAATGGATCTAGTAGGGTTATCAAAAGTTAAAAGCAATTTAGCTGGTAATATGAGTGGAGGACAACAACAAAGGACAGCTATCGCAAGATCTTTAATAAATAGTCCTAAAGTAATACTGGCAGACGAACCAACAGGAAATCTTGATTCTAATACAAGTGATACTGTATATGAACTATTAAGAGATATAAACAAGAAATTAGAGACTACGTTCATTGTTATAACCCATGATAGGAGAATAGCAGAGAAAACAGATAGAATTATCGAAGTTAGAGATGGAAGAATCTATAGCGATTTTTCAAGGATATAAATATAGAGGCTCAGTTTATAAACTGAGCCTCTATTGAACATTTCTACCTATTTTTCTTCACATTTTTGCTCTTTGCTCTTACCATGGCACTTCTCCTGAAGCTCTTTGCTACATTCTCCATGAGCAGGCTTTCTTTCTGGATGTTCACATTTCGTTTTTGACAATTTATTCCCTCCTTTCATTGCAACATTTATTATCATTACAGCTTGTAATAGTTAGCTGTAGTTCAGATAGTTCCAAAATAGCCTTTGATAAATTCTTTAAAGCATCCTTGTCAACTATGTAGTGTGTGAAGTATCCTCTTTTCTCGCCAACTACAAGTCCTGATTCTCGTAAAAGCTTAAGCTGTTGAGAAGTTGCTGACTTTGAAATACCTAGCATATCTGCTAGAGCACCAACACACAAATTATTCTTTAATAAATAGCTTACTATATTAAATCTAGTTTCATCACCTAGTGCTTTTAGAAGTTTTACGGTATTAATTATAATCACCCTTTAGTTAAGTATTTACTAAAATAAATTATAATATACTTAAATAGATGAGTCAACAAAGAAACCCTTTTCTTGCTATGATTTATTATAATTAAAACACATGATATAATTACTAAAAAACTAGGAGTATAGAAATATGGACATACAATTTAAGAAATATGATTTTGAAACTCGATTTTCGAAGGATTACTTTCAAATAGTTGACTTTCTTGAAAAAGTGAATGAAAAATCAACAAGGACAAAAAACTTTCTATGGGGAAGATGGGCATGGATGATTAGTAGACCTGTTGACAATGAGTCTATGAGAGGTCAAATAGGTATATGGCTTAAAAATAATAACATTATTGGACTAGCTACATTTGAGTTAGATATTGGGAAGGTATATATTGTAGTTGATAAAGATAGCGAGTATATTATGATAGATATTATTCAATATGTTAAGAATGAAATGTCAATTAATAAAAGTGTTGAGATCATTATTAACGATAATAATCGATATTTCCAAGAGATTGCAAGAAGTAACGGTTTTGTACCTACTCAAGAGAGTGAAAAGGTTTCCGTAATGTTTTGTGAAGAAGAACTTGAATATAATTTGCCTGAAAATTTTAAAATAATCAGCATGAAAGAAGAATGGGACTGGAAACAATACAATAGAGTGATGTGGAGAGGTTTCAATCACCAAGGTGAACCAAGCCATGACAAAGAGGATTTAGATTTTAGAAAATGTATGCTAAGTAGTCCACATTTAGATAAAAAGTTGTGCTTAGCTGTCTTAGACGCAGATGGTAATTATGTAAGCCATTGTTGTTTATGGCATCAGCCAGGTAGTAAGGTCGCGTATGTGGAGCCTGTTGCTACAGATCCAGATTATAGGAAGCGTGGTTTAGCAAAAGGTGCTTTGTATGAGGCAATTAATAGAGCCATGAGTAGAGGTGCCTGTGAAATATATGTTGGGTCATCACAACAGTTTTATTATAATATTGGGTTTGCCCCACATTCAACTGAAACTTGGTGGAAAGGAAAGTGCATAAATGAATAATTTAAATAAAGAGGATAATAAACTTATAGAATATGCAAGAGATATAATTGAAAAAAACTATGATGGAGTAAATTATAAACATACCGTTGGTGCGGCAGTCAGATGTAAGAATGGAAAGATTTACACTGGAGTAAATGTATATTCTAATCATGGGGCATGTGCGGAAATGATAGCTTTTGGCACAGCAATAACAAACGGAGAGAGAGAATTTGATACCGTAGTGTCAGTTTTAGGGGGGGTAGATACAAATGTGTTGTCACCTTGCGGAAACTGCAGACAATTTATTTCTGAATATGCTAAGGAATGTAATGTTATAGTGCAAACAGAATATGGATTAGTCAAAACATCAATTAAAGAGCTATTACCATTTAGATATACACGAAAATGAGCTTATACTAGTATTTATGACTTCATGGTTTATTCTTAAAAACTCCATTGAAATTTAAATACTAGTTTTTTATTTTAAATGTTGACAAGAAGGCTCTAATGATATAATATATCGAAAGACGATATACAGAGGAACGATATAGAGTGAAGCGATATATCTGTCTACGATATATAATGTAGTAGTGGAGGAAAAAAAATATGAGTATTAAGAACAACAACCCAGCTCTTACAGAAGCAGTTTATTACATATTATTATCATTACTTGAGCCATTGCATGGCTATGGTATAATCCAAAATGTAATAGATTTGACTGATAATAGAGTAGATTTAGCGCCAGGAACACTTTATGGAGCGCTCAACACATTACAAGAAAAAGGGCTGATTAAGCCATATCAGTCAGATGACGACTCGAGAAGAAAAGAGTATGTAATAACTAAACTTGGAGAAGAAATATTACTTACAGACTTATCTAGACTTAAAGAACTGGTTAAAAATGGAGATAAATACTTAGGTGGTGAAGATAATGAGGATTATTAAAAGGAAGCTATTTTGGGCATGGCAGTTTGAGAAAGAAGAAGCGTGGCTAAATGAGAATTCAAAGGAAGGCCAGCATCTTGTTGCGGTTAGCCCATTACAAATAAAGTATGAATTCGACCAAGATCCAAGCAAAGAGTACACATATAGAATTGAGTTTTTAGATGATTTGCCATCAAGTAGAAAAGGCAGAGATTATCTAGAGTTTTTGGAAGAATTAGAAGTTGAGCAAATTGGTAGTTATCTTAGATGGGTATATCTAAGGAAAGATAAAGATAAGGGAGAGTTTGAACTACATTCAGATTTAGATTCTAAAATTAAACACTTTAAAAGAGTAAGAGTTCTTTTTTTAGTTTTATTGCCAATGATAATTATAAATATGATAAACATGATAAATCTGTTTAATAGAACAAAAAACCTATTTTCGTTTCTTGCAGCTGGTCTTACCATAATAGTCGCGATGCTATTCATAACAGGGTTTTCATCAATGAGCAGCAAAATAAAAGAACTAGATTTGAATAAGAATATCTGGGAGTAGCAAATGTAATCAAAGGTATATATAGCCTTTGATTACTTTACATTTTACCAGAATTAAGTTTTTAATAATCACAATAAAGTGATATAATTTTACTAAGCATTAAAGCGTTAAGGTGAAAAACGATGAAAGCAAGAAGGCAAATTTGGATATCGAGTTTTATAATGCTACTAATTGCATTACCGATGATGGTTTTTACATTTAATATGATATACTCCGCTTCTCCGCATGATGTTCCAGGAGATGGATTAGCCTCTTTGGGTTTACTAATTGGAGCAGTTGGGTATATTTTTTCATTAGTTGTGGCAATTGCAGGGCTTTCATTTGCGAATAAGCCACACTTGTATAAATGGTGCAAGGGCCTTGGGTATATTTTAATTATTTTATTAGGCATAACATTAATACTTGCACGAGCATATTTTACATTTACCATGTTGCCATTAGCTATATTAATTATTCCATACATATTAGGTGCTAGGAAAGAATAACATTAGGGGGATATCAAATGCATGATTTTGAAAAACTGGGTGTTTTTTACTTAGGGAAGACGCATGATTTGACTGGAGAAGGAATTGAAGAGAACTTAGTGTTGTATAAATCAAAAGACTTAACTACTCATGCAGTTATCATTGGAATGACTGGAAGTGGAAAAACTGGATTAGGTATTGGATTACTCGAAGAAGCAGCCATAGACAATATTCCTGTTTTAGTCATTGATCCTAAAGGAGACATGGGTAACATGGCATTGGCTTTCCCAGAATTAAAACCTGAAGATTTTGAACCATGGGTGAATCCTCATGAAGCATCTAATAAAGGCATGACTGTTAAGGATTATGCAAAAGCTCAAGCAAAACTATGGAGAGATGGCTTAAATAGCTGGGGACAAGGTCCAGATAGAATTAAAATGTATAAAGACGCTGTAGACATAACTGTTTATACTCCAGGAAGTTCAGCTGGGGTTGGAGTGTCTTTACTTAAATCTTTTGATGCACCACCTATTGAAATAGTAAATGATAGAGACGCATTTAGTGATAAAGTAAGCGCAACTGCTACTAGCATATTATCATTAGTAGGGATTGATGCAGATCCGATTACGAGTCAAGAACATATATTAATTTCAAATATATTAGATAATTATTGGAAACAAAATAAGAACCTTTCAATTGAAGATCTCATTGGAGCAATTCAAAATCCACCAATGGATAAGATTGGAGTTTTGTCTCTAGACAATTTTTATCCAGCGAAGGATAGGTTTTCTTTAGCTATGAGACTAAATGGGCTGCTAGCTTCTCCAAGCTTCAATTCCTGGCTAGAAGGGGAGCCTATGGATATTAATAGATTCCTATACACAGCAGAAGGAAAGCCAAGAGTTTCAATATTCTCTATAGCACACTTGCCTGATACAGAGAGAATGTTTTTTGTTAGCATGTTTCTTAATGAAATAATAGCATGGATGAGAACGCAGCCTGGTACGGGGAGCTTACGAGCAATCCTGTATATGGATGAAATGTTTGGCTTTTTACCACCAACAGCTAATCCTCCATCAAAAACTCCCTTCATGACTCTGCTCAAGCAAGCAAGAGCATATGGTTTGGGATTAGCATTATCAACACAAAATCCAGTTGACTTAGATTATAAAGCACTATCAAACACTGGAACATGGTTTATAGGAAGACTTCAAACAGAAAGAGATAAGAATAGAGTTATTGCAGGTTTAGAAGGAGCAGCTGCTGGGGGAAACTTTGATAAAAGAAGAACAGAGCAAATTCTTGCAGGGCTTAGCCAAAGAATGTTCTATTTACATAATGTTCACTCAGAAGAAGCAATGATTTTTCAAACTAGATGGGTTATGTCGTATTTAGCGGGACCTCTGACTCGAGATCAAATAGCATCGTTGCCTCAGCAAGAAAGAACACATATAAAAGTGGATATAACGCCTAAGATGCCAAGGTTTGAGGAAATAAAAGAGCAAGACATTGATCCTGTTGAAGATAAAGTTACTACAAAACCAATTTTACCAAGCCAAATTAAGCAGGTCTTTTTGCCTGTTACTAAAAGACCAAGTGGAGAACTTTTATATGTTCCAAAAGTTATTGGTGTAGCAGATGTAAGATACACCAATGCTAACTATGGTGTAAATCATCAAGAGAGAATGATGTTTGTTACTCCACTGAACAAAGGTCCAGTAGTTTTAGATTGGACACAAGCAAACCAGATTGATTTATCTTTAGAAGATCTTGACACGGATCCAATAGATGGAGTGACCTTTGCTGGGTACCCATCAGAAGCAGCAAACTTTAGGAGTTATGACAAATGGACTAGTGCTTTTAGAGGATACCTGCGATCTGATAACCCACTAACTTTGTTATATAGTCCTACACTCAAAGTGGTGTCTAATCCTGGCGAAGATGAAAGAGAGTTTAGAATTAGAATATCTCATTTAGCTCATGAGCAAAGAGACCAAGCAATGGAAGATTTGCGCAGAAAATATGGTTCAAAGATTAGCACCCTAGAGGATAGAAGAAGGAGAGCACAGCAAACTCTAGAGAGACAATCGTCACAAGCTAGACAAAGAAAAGTAGATGCAGCTGTTTCAACTGGGGTTGCAATTCTTGGCACATTATTTGGAAGTAGATCAATTAATCAAACATCAGTGTCTCGTGTGGGAACTGCTATGAGGAGTGCTAATAGAGCAATGCAAAGTGGCGATAACTTACCTATGGCAGAAGAAAACATTAGGGCTTTAGATATTCAAATCAAAGATTTAGAGCTTGAGTTACAAAAAGAAATTGATAAATTAATAGCAAATTATGATATTCATAGTGAAAGCTTGGATGAAGTAACTGTTAGGCCAACATATGCAAATATTACTATTCACTTTGTTGGGCTGTCTTGGATGCCTTATATCAAGGATGGATTTGGTAACCTAAGTGCTCTCTAAAATGAGCCAACTAATGCAAATAAAGAAAGCAGAGATTTTAGTCTCTGCTTTTTTCAGTTACTCTAACCCATCTGCCACACCACACCTACGCGGGTCTACAGTAGTACTTAGATTTCCTTGCTCATTGATATAGCATACTTGGAACGACCCCATATGCCAATCCCATTTAAGATTACATCTAACATTAATACCCAAAGAAAATAGTTTCTTTACTACTTCGGGAGCTATTCTGTCTTCTATAACCATTGTATTATCATCCATCAAAGCATACATTCGTGGCTTGCTTATTGCTTCATATGGTTCCATATTATAAAACAATAAATTACACAAAGCTTGCACTTGAGTGTTTGGAGGAGAACCAGGTGTGCCTAATTGCATAATAGGTTTCCCGTCTTTTAAGATCATAGTATGACCCATAATCAGTCTTTGTCGTGCATTTTCTACCAGTTTTACATCCATCATTCTAAAAGTATTTACTGAAGAGTGGTTTCCTATCATAGGTACACCGTCAACTACCATACCTGGAATTCCACTTCCTTGCAGTGTATTCATCATTTGAACCCAGTTTCCATCTTCATCAACAATACTTAGTTCGCAACTGCCAGATTTTAAATGATCTTCTAAGCTGTTGCTTTCAAAATTAATATCAAATAAACCTTTGTCATTGGCTACGCTTGCTTTATGTGTTAGTTTCATGTGATTAGTTAGGTCTACCTTTGGCATATATGATTTTATTATATTCGCCCAGTATTGGTGGACTTTTTCATCTGTGAATAAACTATGGTCAATATCTGAGATAACTGTATCATGAATATAGCCTGTTAAATTTATGCCAACTCGAAGTGCATGTGCCATAAAGAATAAATGTTCTGCACTATATGGTTTATATTTATCAATCTCTAATTTATCTAATATCCCCAGTACTAGAGCAATTTGTAGACCTTGTTGCTGAGGTGGAGCTAAAGCAACAATCTCATAATCTCTAAACTTAAATCTTACAGGATCTACCCAGCGTGGTTCATTTGCAGCCATATCATCTATGGTAATCTTCCAATTAAGCTCGTTTGCTTTTTTCACAAAATTTTCAGCCCATTTCCCATTTATCATATAATCAGGACCTTCTTTGGCTAAATTCTTAAGTGTTTTTGCTAGTTCAGGTTTTTTAAACCTATCTCCAACTCGAGCAAAATAATCTCCTTGGTAAAAGAAATCTCTACTCTCTGGGAAATACGTGAATATGTCTCCAGCTGCTATTGTTGCCTCAAGTTCAAACTGTGATACATGATTGCCTTCTTCTGCCCAATAAATTGCTTCCTCGCATAATTGATCCCATGGCATAGTACCAAATTTTTCATGTAAAGCTTTAAGTCCCTTCATGAAGCCTGGAATACAAGAATTAACTTTTCCTGCAGCATATCCAGCTTTTTGAGGTGGTATAGGGCTATGAATTGGTAAGTTTGGTGGATAGGTTGCTGTGCTATCAAGCTGGTAAAACTTATCATCTTTAGCATTGTAATGCAAGAATGTAATAGAGCCAGCGTGATTAGTCATATAGGGCTCAATTGTTCCCTGGATAAGACATCCTGCAATTGCTGCATCAACAGCATTTCCGCCCTTTTTTAATATGTTTAGTAAAGAGTATGTTACGACTGCATTGTCTGCACTCACAGCAGCCTTTACATTTTCTACTGTTTTTTTTGGACCAGGCCACCATTTGGTTTCGGATAAATTGATTTCTCTTGGATTGTTCAAATTAACTCCCCCTTGTATTTAATTCTGTAATATATTTCTATAGAATTCCAAATAATCCTGCAATCTAAATACTTTGTTTTGTAATATTAATTTATTATGATATTATATTGCTTGTACTAAAGGGGTGATTCATATAAAAATAGGCAAATTATATTTAGAAGACAATGTTTTTTTAGCTCCAATGGCAGGAGTGACAGATAAAAGTTATAGAACGATAATTAAAGAAATTGGTTGTGGCATGATGTTTACTGAAATGGTAAGTGCAAAAGCTTTGATTCAAGATTATAGAAAGACTCACCAAATAATTAGTTTTGAAGAAAGTCATAGGCCGATTGGAGTGCAATTATTTGGAAATGAGCCAGATACTATGGCATTAGCAGCGATTAAGCTTAGTGAAGAGTATGCCCCTGAAGTAATAGACATAAATATGGGTTGTCCAGTTCCTAAAATTGTCTCAAACAATGAGGGAAGCGCACTTATGAAAGACGAGAAGCTAGCACACGAAATTGTTCAAGCTATTGTGGAATCAGTAGATATCCCAGTTACAGTGAAAATAAGAAAAGGTTTTAATAAAGACCATGTTAATGCAGTAGATTTTGCAAAGTCAATGCAAGATGCTGGAGCTAGTATGGTAGCGGTGCATGGAAGAACAAGGGACCAATACTATCAAGGAAAGGCTGATTGGCAGATTATTAAATCGGTAAAAGAAGCACTTGATATCCCTGTAGTAGGAAACGGAGATGTGTTTAGTGTAGAAGATGCGAAGAAAATGTTTGAAATAACAAACTGTGATGGAATCATGGTTGCAAGAGGAGTTCAAGGAAATCCATTTCTTATAAAGAGAATCATACACTTTCTAAAAACAGGAGAAATTATGCCAAAGCCAAGCTTAGATGAGAGATTTAGTACTATGTTAAATCATTTAAGACAAACTGTTATAGACAAAGGCGAGTATATTGCTATTAGAGAGATGCGAAGTCATATAGCATGGTATTTAAAGGGATTACCTAATTCTGCAGCTGTGAAGAATGAAGTATTTTATCAAACAAGCGAGCAAGGTATGATAGATATAGTAAACAGCTACTATAAACAATTAAAAAATTATGATTTTTAATTGCAAATTAAACATTTTTCAGTATAATAAAATACTACTAATAATAGGCTAAGGATATCTTGTAATTAATTGACTTAGTATCTAAAGATAAGTATAATCCTTTTGATATATCTTAGGCTATAAAGTATCAAAAAAGAAGATGGAGGGTGTGTTATATGAACACCAGAGAAGTATATTTGACCTTAGAAGGTAAAGAAGAGTTAGAAAAAGAAATTAAATATTTAAAACGCGACAAACGAAAAGAAGTGTCTGCCAGAATAAAGGAAGCTATCTCTCTTGGAGATTTAAGTGAGAACTCGGAATATAATGAAGCAAAAAATGAACAAGCAGCAGTGGAAAAGAGAATTTCTGAGATAGAAGAAATCTTGAATAACATGGTACTTATCGAATCCTCGGGGAATATTGATATAGTATCTTTAGGTTCTACAGTAGTATTAGAAGATGTAGAATATAATGAAACAATAGAGTATACATTAGTAGGTTCTGCTGAGGCAAACCCAAGAAAAGGAAGACTTTCTAATGAATCACCTGTAGGGCAGAGTATCTTAGGAAAAACTAAGGGAGATGTTGTGGAAGTCCAAGTACCAGCAGGTGTAATTACATATAAAGTTGTAGAGATCAAATAAGGAGGCGGCCTTGTGGCAAATGAACAAGTAGTTGAGTTAAATGAGTTAATGCAAAGTAGAAGAGACAATCTAGATAAATTAAAAGCACTAGGCTATGATCCATTTAGTGAAGAAAATTCTACTTATCATGTATCAAACAGTGCAACAGAGATTAACAATAACTTTGAAGAGTTTGAAGGCAAAGAGGTCTCTCTTGCAGGAAGACTGATGACTAAGAGAGGTCATGGTAAAGCAGGATTTGCAAACATTAAAGATATGACTGGTTCAATTCAAATCTATGTTAGATTAGATGAGGTGGGACCAGATAGTTTCGAAATATACAAGCTATTAGACATTGGAGACTTAATAGGTGTTAAAGGTTTAATATTTAAAACTAAAAAGGGTGAAGTTACAATAAGAGTAAAGGAATTTACATTATTGACTAAATCATTAAGACCTTTGCCAGATAAATACCATGGTTTAAAAGATGTTGACACTAGATACAGAAAAAGATACATAGATCTAATTGTAAATGATGATGTAATGGATACATTTATTAAAAGATCTCAAATTATACAAGAGATGAGAAACTATCTAAATAATAAAGGGTTTTTAGAAGTTGAAACCCCTGTTATGCACCCATATTCAACAGGTGCCCCTTCAAGGCCATTTATTACGCACCACAATACTTTAGATATGCAGTTAGTTTTAAGAATTGAGACTGAATTGTACTTGAAAAGATTGATTGTTGGTGGAATGGAAAAAGTATATGAAATTGGTCGGATTTTTAGAAATGAAGGTCTATCAACTAGACATAATCCTGAGTTTACAAGCATAGAGCTTTATTGGGCTTATCATGATTATGATGATATTATGAAATTAGCAGAAGAGTTAATTGAATACATAGCTACAAAGATCCAAGGAACAACTGATATTGAATGTGAAGGCAATGTATTAGATTTTTCAACTCCTTGGGAAAGAATGACAATGCTAGAGGCTGTCAAGAAATATGCAGATGTAGATTTTAATCAGATTAAAAGCGACGAGGAAGCACGCAAAGTTGCTAAAGAGCATCATTTGCCAGTTGAGGATTTTATGTCTTGGGGACATGTGCTAAACTTATTCTTTGAAGAGAAGTGTGAAGAACACTTAATTCAACCAGTATTTATATATAATTATCCAGTTGAAGTTTCTCCATTAGCAAAGATGAAGAAAGATGATCCAAGGATGACCGCAAGGTTTGAACTCTTCGCTAACGGCAGAGAGCTTGGAAATGCTTTTACAGAGTTAAATGATCCAGATGAGCAGAAAAAGCGCTTTTTGGATCAGTTAGCTGAACGAGAATTAGAAGATCGTCTTGAAAAACATAAATTGGACGATGATTTCTTAGAAGCTTTAGAAATAGGGTTGCCACCAACTGGTGGTATTGGAATTGGTGTTGATAGGTTAGTAATGTTGCTTACTAATTCCCCATCTATTAGAGATGTGATACTATTTCCTACAATGAGGTCAAAAGAAGAATAAATATGAAAGGCTAAGATGATATGAAAGAAAACAAGGTATTAAAACTTATAATTCTGATTTTCATCTTAGCTTTTGTTTTGCTTATAACGAAGAATCTATATATTAAAAGCCAAGAGAACAAGGCTCTTCAAGCGTTTAATTCAGAAGATTATCAAAAATCAATAATGCATTATGAATCAGTTTTAAGATTTAGCAATGAAACACAATACTATGTAAATATTGCCCATAATTATTATCGATTAAAAGACTATCAATCAGCTTTAGAAATATTTGAAAGCATTAGTATAGATGAAGATGATTCTGAATCAAATTATTTACTTTCGTTAATTTATAAAGAGCTAGAAATGTATGACAAATCAAATATGGTTTTAGATAGTATATTGAGTAACGACCAAGAGTTCTCTAGAGCTTGGCAAACTAAGGCTGAAGTTGATTTTGAAAGAGAAAACTATCAAGAAGCAGTAGAATCATATAAACGAGCTATAGCTCTGAGGCCAAATGCAGGGGAATTTTATTTAGCTCTAGCCAATACATATTTTCAGTTAGGCGACATTAATAACGAGATAGAAACATATGAAGAGATGATTATCCGAGGAGCTACAGCATTTAATATGACGAAAGATGAGTCAATGTTCATTGCAGAGTATAACTTGGCTGTAAGTTTGTTTGATGAAGGAAGAATTGAAGAAGCTAGAGAAATTTTTATGTCTGCAACTAATAAAGATATAGCGACAGCTGATGCTTGGTACTATTTAGCTTCATGTGCTGCCATACTTCAGCAAGAAGGACAAATGTATCATTCTCTTCGACAGGCACTTCTGATCGACTATACGTATCTAGATATAGTAAAAAGAGACAGTGATTTTAGTAGATACATGAATACGAATAGATTCAGAGACTTTATAAGTGAATATGAGTAATATTAAAGGGTGCTAGATTTTCTAGCACCCTTGGTTTATACTTCCATAATAATTGGTAATATCATTGGTTTTCGGCCAGTTTCTTCATACAAGTAGTCCTGTAAAACTTGGCGCATTTTGTTTTTCAATGGAGCCCAACCAGTTTTTCCTGATTTCAATAATTCCTCTATTGCTTCTGTTACTAAAGCTATAGCTTCTTCTATAAGATCTTCTGATTCTTTTACAAAAACAAATCCTCTTGTAATAATAGTTGGTCCTGCAACTATTGATTTTTTATCAGAACTTATTACAACAATACTGGTTAACACACCATACTGAGCTAACATATGTCGGTCTCTTAAAACAATTCTGCCAACATCTCCAATGCCTCGCCCATCTATCAAGACTCTTCCTGCTTCTACTGTATCTACTACTGTTGCATTATCTTCACATAGTTCGAGGACATCTCCATTCTCGAGCAAAAACACATTATCTTTTTCATATCCTAGACTAATTGCTAACTCCCTACATGCATGTTTATGCTGGTATTCACCATGGAATGGAACAATATATTTTGGTTTAACTAAATGAAAAAGCATTTTTAGTTCCTCAGCACTTGCATGCCCGGATACATGAACCTTTGCACTTTTTGAAGTTATTACAGTAGCACCAGTTTTTGTAAGTGCGTTTAAAACTCTGTTAACTAATTTTTCATTGCCTGGTATTGGGTTTGAAGACATTATAACAGTATCATATGCGCCTAAAGTAATTTGATAATGCTTATTAAAAGCCATTCTTGTTAAAGCAGCAAGAGGCTCCCCCTGACTACCAGTACATAAGATAAGCAATTTATCTGGAGAGTAGTTATCAATTTCATTTATGTCAATCAGAGTATTTGGAGGCATATCTAAATAGCCTAATTCTGTGGCAATGCCTACGTTATTAATCATGCTTCTGCCAATTACAGCAACTTTTCTTCCGTGCTTTTCTGCTAGTGTAAAAGCTTGCTGAATCCTGTGAATATTTGATGCAAAAGTTGCCATTAATACTCTATTTGGGTTGTTCTTAAGTATGCTATCAAAAGTCTCTCCAACTTCTCTTTCTGAAGGAGTATAGCCATCTTTATTCGCATTAGTGGAATCACATAACAATGCGAGTACTCCATTATTTCCATAGTCAGCAAATCGATGATAGTCAGTTACTTTACCATCAATAGGTGTTTGATCAAATTTGAAGTCTCCAGAGTGTATAATAACACCTGCAGGTGTAGTTATAGCTAAAGCTGCTCCATCCGGTATACTGTGATTTACCCTTATAAACTCAACTTTAAATGATCCTTCAGTAACTCTGTCTCCTATATGTACTTGTCTAAATTTTTCATCACTTAATTTAAATTCTTTAAGTTTAGGTCTTACTAATCCTAAAGTAAGCGTTGTTCCATATACAGGTACATCAATTTCTTGTAAGAAATAAGGTAATGAGCCAATATGGTCTTCATGTCCATGTGTTAAAAATACAGCTTTAACCTTTTCCTTGTTCTCGATCAAAAAGCTCATATCAGGGATAACATAATCTATTCCGAGCATTTCATCATCAGGAAACATAACTCCTGAATCAATTACAATCATTTCATCTTTGTAGCGAAGCACATACATATTTTTTCCGATTTCATTGACGCCACCCAGTGGTATTATTTGTATATCTTTCTCCATATAAATTCTCCTTTGTAACTATTTGTACACTAAAATCCGGTAATATATTTACCGGTACAATAAATATTAATCCGAACTCAAAATCTAATGTCAGTATATCACAGGCACAAACTTTAGCCAAACAATTAAAAGGAGATTAGGGTATATTATAGAATATACTTATAACAGAACTGGGAGTGTTGAAAATGTACTTAAAAAATATGACGATGAGCCAATTTAATAACGTGAAAGAAGAACTAAAAGGGGTAATAATACCAATAGGATCAACAGAGGCGCATGGGCCACATTGTCCTTATGGTACGGATTTTTTAATACCTGAAGAATTAACAAATAGATTAGCAAAAGATAGAAACGATGTACTTATTGCGCCTACAATTAACTATGGAGCTTCTTGGAACTTAGGGTTCTTTCCAGGTACGATAAATATTAGTAGTGAGACTTTAACTAGATATATTGTAGAAGTAGGAAATGGGTTTTTAAAATGGTCAATCGATAATATTGTCATTATGAATGGTCATGGAGGCAACAGCCCTGCCATAAGAATAGCATCTCAGCATTTGGCAGACGCAGGGGCAAAGGTGTTGGTAATTGATTGGTGGATTGATTATCAAAAAGATATATTGAAAATATGCTCATCAAAAGGGCATGCTGGAGAAGATGAAACATCTGTGGTATTAGCTATTGATGAGACACTCGTTGATATGGAATTAGCTCCAACTAATAAAAATGTACCTATTGGACAAGTATATACTTCTGACATATCATACACAGTGCTAGAAAACGCAATTACAGGGGATGCTACTAAAGCAACAAAAGAAAAAGGACAAAAAGTACTGGATATGGTAGTGCTAAAAATTGAGGGGTTACTTAACAAGTTTTTCGCAGGAAAATATACAGAGAAGATTTAAAATTTATGGAACAATTATGTTTTGATTTCATTCTAAAGTATAATAGAATATTAGATTATTAAAATTTGATAACAATATTAGATTTTTGTTGCTATTTTAAACAATTTAGAGTTATATTGAAACTGAAGCTTTATAGCTTCTGGGAGGGAAGACATGCTTGAGTTCAAGGGAGTTACTAAGAGATACAAGGATTTAATTGCTATAGATAATATATCATTACAAATAGGAAGAGGGGAGTTTGTCTTCTTTGTAGGACCAAATGGTGCTGGCAAATCAACATTATTAGAGTTGGTATCTTGTGAAGAGAGACCAACTAAAGGGCAGATAATTCTAGATGGTATGGATTTGACGAGTATGCGAAAGAATCAGGTGCCAAAAGCCCGAAGAAAAATGGGTATTGTGTTTCAAGATTTCAAACTACTACCCAACTTAACTGTTGAAGATAACATTGCTTTTGCATTGCGAGTTGTCGGTACGAAGAAAGATGTAATGGTTGAAAGAGTAAAAGAGGTTTTAGAAATTGTAGAAATGACTCATCGTAAGGATTACTACCCAGAGCAATTATCTGGTGGAGAACAACAAAGAACATCTATCGGTAGGGCTCTTGCCAATTGGCCCAAGTTAATAATGGCTGATGAGCCAACGGGTAATTTAGATCCTATGATTACAGATACAATAATGAAATTATTCAGAAAAGTAAATGAAGATGGAACGACTATTCTAATGGCTACTCATGATTTGAATGTAGTAAAGAAGATGAAAAAGAGAGTGGTGACTCTAAATAAAGGCAGAGTCGTGAGTGACGATGCACAAGGAGGGTTTTCGCTTGTTCTCTAATTTTGGTAATCATTTTAAAGTTGCTTTTAAAAATTTATTTAGAAACAGTTGGATGACTACTGCTTCAATAACAACGATTTTAGTAGGGCTATTTATTGCTGGTCTGGTGATAATACTTATCGCTAATGTTAATTTCTTTATTGAGCAAGTAGAATCAGAACTTTTAATAAAAGTGTTTTTAGAAAAGGACATTCCAACAGACCAAAGAGTCATATTGGAAGAAAGAATAGGAAATCATCCTTTAGTTGATACAGTAAGGTATGTTGATACAGAAGAAGGGCGAATGATTCTCCAGGAACAATTTGGAGATGATGCAGATGTATTGGAGGGTCTAGATTTAGACGAAATCCTTTGGGATGGTTTTGAAATAACTGTTTATGATGCTGCTCAAATAACACTTGTTGCACAAGCTGTAGAAAACTTTGAGGGCATTGATGAAATAGTCTATGGAAAAGAGTATGTTTCTGACTTACTTAGAGTCACAGAAATGATAAATTATATTGGAGTTATTTTAGCTATAATAGTTAGTATAGCTTCTACTTTTGTTATATTTAACACGGTTAGGTTAACTGTTTTGATGAGAAAAGATGAGATTTCGATAATGCGTTATGTAGGAGCTACAAACTGGTATATTAGATGGCCATTCATTTTAGAAGGGTGGATTATAGGATTGTTAGGAGCATTGATTGCGTCTGGTGCTCTTATCTGGGCTTATAATAAGTTTGCTGTGTGGTTTGTAACTAATATTCAATATGTAAGAATTGTTCCAATCAATCTAGTGACGCAGTATGTATTAATAGCGCTATGTGTTGGAGGTTCAATACTTGGAATATTTGGTAGCACTTTATCACTAAGAAGATTCTTGAAATTATAGGGAGGAGGAGTTCGCTTTGAGATTTATGAAAAAAACACTTTTGATTGTTCTTTTGCTAATATTTGTAACGTCTTTCTTTAGCGCATCTGCTAAGGATATTAACCAAGTGATGCAAGAGCTAAAGCAAGCCGAATCGGATTTGGAGTCTGTGAAAAACCTCCTTGAGGACAATACAAAACAGCAAAAAGCTACTGCTAGTCAACTGAATGAACTAAACAATCAATTGGTGACTACAGAAAGACAGATTAGTTCCTTGGAAAATGAAATTGTTAGCATTAACGATTCTATTGCTGAAAGGACTAGCCAGCTTGAACAAACAACAAACGATTTAGCTGATAGAGAAGACATGCTTTCTAAGCGTGTGAGAACTGCTTACAAATATAGTTCATTTAATTATTTATCAGTTTTATTTAATGCAAGCTCACTTGCAGACTTTTTAAGTCGTTTTACAATATTTAGAAGACTGATTTCAGTTGACAAAAACTTGATTGAAGATATAAAAGAGCAAAAAGAGTTCTTGGAAGATGAGACTGCAAGATTACAAGAAGACAGACAAATACTTCAAATACAAATGCAAACAGTTGAGTTCAGAAAAAGCGAATACCAAGCTCGCTCTGCTCAAAGGGCAGCAATGATGCAAGAATTAGAGCAAGATGCTGAAGAATATCAAAAAGCATTAGACAAATTAGAAAAAGAATCACAAGAATTAGCAGAAATGCTTAAAAAACTAGCTGAATCTGAAGTGAAAGGTACTGGAGTTATGATATGGCCAGCACCCGGATATCAGAGGGTTACATCACCTTTTGGATATAGAATTCATCCTATTACTAGAAAGAATACTCTTCATACGGGAATAGATATTGGAATACCTCATGGAAGATCAATAGTCGCTTCAGATAGTGGGACTGTGGTTTATTCTGGGAACTATGGTGCATACGGATTAGTTGTAATTATTGACCATGGTAATAGTGTTTCGACACTTTATGCTCATGCAAGCAGACTAATGGTGAAAGAGGGAGAAGCTGTCGCAAAAGGACAAGAGGTTGCAAAGTGTGGAACAACTGGCCTTAGCACAGGTCCTCATTTACATTTTGAGGTTAGAATAAATGGTGATCCAGTAGATCCTATGGATTATGTAGGTTAATAATAGATTTATTAAAAACTTTATGGTTTAATAGAATAGCAGTATAATTAAAGTGCTCAAAAGAGGGCACTTTTTCTAACTGGAGGGATAATAATGGCTGAGAAATTTATATTAAAATCAAACTACGAACCCAAAGGTGACCAACCTGAAGCAATTAGAAAACTTACAAATGGGATTTATGAGAATTTCAGACATCAAGTACTTCTTGGTGTTACAGGGTCTGGAAAAACATATACTATGGCAAATGTAATTAATAATGTCCAAAAACCAACACTTGTCCTGGCACATAACAAAACCTTAGCAGCTCAGCTTTGTAGTGAGTTTAGAGAGTTTTTTCCTGACAATGCAGTTGAATATTTTGTAAGCTATTATGATCATTATCAACCAGAAGCATATGTGCCAAGCACAGACACATTTATTGAAAAAGATGCATCAATAAATGATGAAATTGATAAACTACGTCACTCTGCAACAAGTGCATTATCTGAAAGGAGAGATGTCATAATTGTCGCAAGTGTCTCATGCATATATGGTCTTGGTTCTCCAGAGTACTACTATAAGTTAGGATTATCTCTTCGTCCTGGAATGATAAAACCAAGGAAGGAGATTTTAAAACATTTAGTAGATATTCAATATAATAGAAATGATCTTAATTTTGAAAGGGGAACATTTCGAGTAAGAGGGGATATTTTAGAGGTATTTCCTGCTTCGCAAAATGAGTTAGCAATTAGAATAGAGTTTTGGGGAGATGAAATAGAAAGAATTACTGAAATTAATAGTCTGACTGGAGAGGTCATAGCTGATAGAGCTCATGTGGCTATTTACCCAGCTTCACACTTTGTTACATCTGAAGAGAATATTAAGAGAGCGGTTGAAGACATTAAAGTTGAGTTAGAACAGCGTCTAGCTATTTTAAATAAGGAAAATAAACTACTAGAAGTTCAAAGGCTTGAGCAAAGATCGCAATATGATATTGAGATGATTAGTGAATTGGGCTTTTGTAAAGGAATAGAGAATTATTCAAGACACTTGGATGGAAGGGATCAAGGAGAGCCACCATGGACTTTAATGGATTATTTTCCTGATGATTTCTTGTTAATGGTAGATGAGTCACATGTATCATTACCTCAGGTAAGGGGAATGTATTATGGTGATAGATCAAGAAAAACCACTTTGGTAGAACACGGTTTCAGACTACCAAGTGCTCTAGATAATAGGCCATTGAAGTTTGAGGAATTTATGGAGAGAATTAATCAAGCAATTTATGTGTCCGCAACTCCACAAGAGTATGAAGTAGGTATTTCTAATCAATTAGTTGAGCAGATAATCAGACCAACAGGATTAATTGACCCAGAGATAGAAATCAGACCAATTGATGGGCAGATAGATGATTTGTATGCGGAAATAAATAAGAGTGCAGCAAAAAAAGAGAGAGTTCTTGTTACAACTCTTACCAAGAAAATGGCAGAAGATCTATCCGATTTCCTTAAAGAGCATCGTGTAAAAGCCAAGTATTTACACCATGATATAGATACAATAGAAAGAATGGAGTTAATAAGAGATTTAAGAACGGGTGTTTTCGATGTTCTTGTAGGTATCAACTTACTCAGAGAGGGTCTTGACTTACCAGAGGTTGCGCTAGTAGCAATCTTAGATGCTGACAAGGAAGGGTTTTTAAGGTCGGAAACTTCATTAGTTCAGACAATTGGTAGAGCTGCTCGTAATATAGATGGACGCGTTATTATGTATGCAGATAGAATAACTGGGTCTATGCAAAGAGCGATAGATGAGACCAACAGAAGAAGGAAGATTCAAGTAGAATATAATGAGGTAAATAATATAACACCTCAGTCAATCAAAAAAGAAGTCAGAGACGTTCTTAAGATTACTCAGGCATCTGATGAAGACGGCCAATTCTTAACAGCAAGATCGATTAATAAAATGACAAAGGTTAAAGCTAAGGAGTTAATCATGCATTTGGAAGAGGAGATGCAAGAAGCCGCAAAGAAGTTAGAGTATGAAAAGGCAGCAGAACTAAGAGATTTAATTACAGATATAAAGAAAAGAAAGAAAATAAAATAACAAGCAACTGTTTGCTTCTTATTTAGTTTACTTAAACGATTATCTGATTTATAATATTAATGCTAGTAAATTGCGAACATATGTACTTATTAGTATTACGGTATCAGGAGGCAAAAAAGTGGCTTTGAAAAAGATAGTAGTAAAGGGTGCTAAAGAGCACAATTTGAAAAACATAACTGTTGAAATGCCTAGAGATGAAATGGTGGTAATAACAGGGCTGAGTGGTTCAGGAAAGAGCTCGTTAGCATTTGACACTATTTTTGCAGAAGGGCAAAGAAGATATGTTGAATCTTTATCAGCATATGCAAGACAGTTTTTAGGTCAAATGCAAAAGCCTGATGTAGAGTATATAGAAGGTTTATCACCAGCAATATCAATTGACCAAAAAACAACAAGTAGAAATCCTAGGTCAACAGTAGGTACTGTAACAGAGATATATGACTATTTAAGACTATTATATGCAAGAGTAGGTATTCCACATTGTCCTAACGGACATGGTCCTATTCACCAGCAAACTGTTCAAACAATAGTAGACCAAATTCTTGAATTACCACAAGGGCAAAGATTCCAGGTCATATCCCCTGTGGTTAGAGGAAAAAAAGGTGAGCATAAGAACTTATTAGCTAATTTAAGAAGAGAAGGCTTTGTGAGGGTAAGAATTGATGGGAATCAGTACTTGCTTGAAGAGACAATAAACCTAGATAAAAATAAAAGACATGATATAGAGGTTATTGTCGATAGGCTAGTTATAAAAGATGACTTGGCTGAGAGATTAACAGATTCTTTAGAAACTGCACTAGAATTAGGTGATGATGTTGTTGTAATCGACACACTTGATGGTAATGACACCTTATATAGCACGCGATATGCTTGTACAGTATGTGGCTTTAATGTAACTGAGCTTGAGCCCAGAATGTTTTCATTTAACAGCCCATTTGGCGCTTGTGAGGTGTGTGAAGGGATAGGTTTTAAGAGAACAGTTGATGCTGATAAACTAATTCTGGATGAAAAATTATCAATTAATGATGGAGCAATTGCTCCTTGGAACTTATCAAGCAGTAACTATTACCCACAACTTCTAAAAGGCGTATCTGAAGAGTTTGGGGTTAATTTAGATACCCCATGGAAAGATCTACCTAAAGAGCACAGAGACTTGATTTTAAATGGTAATAACAAAGTTAAAATAAATATGCAATATAAGTTTAGGCACGGTGGGTTAAGAGATTATGACACTTATTTTGAAGGTGTTATCAATCATACAGAAAGAAGATATGTTGAAAGTGATAATGCTAAAGATAAACTAGAACAGTTTATGTCAATCTCCCCTTGTGAGGCATGTGGTGGAGATAGGCTCAAACCAGAAAGTTTAGCAGTTTTGGTGGGCGACAGAAATATTGCTGAGATAACAAAAATGTCTATCAAGGAAGCACTTGATTACTTTGATAATGTTAAACTAAATGAGACTCAAGAGTTTATAGGGCACCAGATATTTAGAGAAATTAAGGAAAGACTAAATTTTTTAGTTACTGTTGGGCTGGACTATCTTACATTAAGTCGATCAGCAGGGTCCTTATCTGGTGGAGAAGCCCAAAGAATTAGATTAGCTACTCAAATCGGTTCAGGATTGACAGGAGTACTATACATTTTAGATGAACCAAGTATTGGGCTGCATCAAAGAGACAATAAAATGCTAATCAAAGCACTTAAAAACCTAAGAGACATTGGAAATACGCTAATCATCGTAGAACATGATGAAGAAACTATGCGTGAGGCTGACTATATTATAGATATTGGGCCAGGTGCTGGCTTGCATGGTGGTAGAGTTGTGGCTCAAGGTAAGGCAGATGATATTATAAAAGTAGACGAATCTATAACAGGACAATATCTTTCTGGAAAGAAAAGAATCAATATTCCTAAGAATAGAAGGGAACCAAATGGCAAATGGTTAACAGTAGTTGGAGCAGCTGAGAACAACTTGAAAGACATTGAGGTTTCCTTTCCACTTGGAACCTTCACTTGTGTAACAGGGGTTTCTGGCTCAGGCAAATCATCACTTGTAAATGAGGTGTTGTTTAAATCTCTCGCTAGGACATTAAATAGAAGACAAGAGTGGCCAGGAAAACATATTAGTATTGAAGGAATGGATCAATTAGATAAAGTAATAGAGATAGATCAATCTCCTATTGGCAGGACCCCTAGGAGTAATCCTGCAACATATACGAAAACTTTTGATTATATTAGAGATTTGTTCGCAGAAACTCAGATTTCTAAAATGAGAGGATACCAAAAAGGCAGGTTTAGTTTTAATCTCAAGGGTGGTAGATGTGAAGCTTGTAAGGGTCATGGTATCAATAAGATTGAGATGCACTTCCTTCCTGATGTTTATGTCCCTTGTGATGTATGTGGAGGTTCTAGATATAATAGAGAGACCCTACAGGTTAAGTATAAGGATAAATCCATAGCAGAAGTGCTTGACATGACTGTTGAGCAAGGGCTTGAATTCTTTGAACATGTTCCTAGTATTGAAAACAAGTTAAGAACTATTTATGATGTAGGCTTAAGTTATATTAAACTGGGGCAACCAGCAACTCAACTATCTGGCGGTGAAGCTCAGAGAGTTAAACTTGCTACTGAATTGAGCAAAAGGTCAACAGGCAGTACAATTTATATACTTGATGAGCCAACTACTGGACTTCATATGGAAGACATCTCAAAACTACTTGTGGTACTACAGAGATTAGTTGATGCAGGAAATACTGTAGTAGTAATAGAACATAACTTAGATGTTATTAAATGTGCAGATTATATTATTGATTTGGGTCCTGAAGGCGGCGATAAGGGTGGCAGAGTTATAGCTACTGGAAAGCCTGAAGAAGTTGCAAAAATAAAAGGGTCTTATACAGGACAGTTTCTAGATAAAATATTGTAAGAAAAGGAGTAGCAAGAAGGTGAATGAACAACTGAAAACAAAACTTTCATTGCTTCCCGATCAACCAGGTGTGTACTTAATGAAAGACCATCAAGAGCGCATTATCTATGTAGGGAAAGCAAAGTCCCTAAAAAATAGGGTGCGCTCCTATTTTAATGGTTTCCATAGTCATGATGTGAAAACACAAGAATTAGTTTCTCATATATATATCTTTGATTATATAGTTACAGATAATGAGGTTGAAGCTTTAGTGCTTGAGAGTATTCTTATTCAAAAGCACCAACCAAAGTTCAATATTAGAATTCCAGATAACAGACATTTTCTATATATCAGTATAGATAAAAGTGAAGAGTTCCCAAAACTCGAATCAGCATACAAGATTGAGAAGAATCAAAAATTATATTTTGGTCCTTTCCCAAATTCATTTGCAGTAAGAAACTTAATTGATGTACTAAGTAAGGTTTTTAAACTTAGAACATGTAATAAGGACTTTTATAAAAAGAGTTTAGGTAGAGCTTGTTTAAACTATCATATAGGTCTTTGCCAAGGCCCGTGTATTGGTGCTGTGACAAGTGAGGAATATAAAAAAGAGTTGGAAAAAGCAATTGAATATCTATCTGGCGGTGAGGATAAAGTTGTTGCAGAGCTTGATTCGCAAATGCAAGAAGCTGCCAAGAAGTTAAACTTTGAAAAAGCAGCTCAAATAAGGGATGTTATAGAAAGCCTAAGAGGTGTTTTGCAAAAGCAAAAGATTGTAACAGGTAGGCAAGGAGATATGGATATAATATCTATTGCCAGAGGGGTAGAAGATGTATGTGTTTTAGTTTTATTTATGAGAGATGGGCATATAATCGGCAAAGATGCAAATATGATGATAAATAGTGACAATAGAAAATCTAAAGAGATTTTAAGTGCGTTTATAGAACAGTACTACTCTGGGGATGATAATTATATACCAAAAGAGATTGTTGTTGATGGAGAAGTTGAGGAAAAAGAGCTGCTAGAAGAATATTTAAGTGAGAAAAAGAATTCTAGAGTGTATCTGCATGTTCCTCAAAGAGGAGATAAGAAAAAGTTAGCTTTAATGGCAAGAAAAAATGCACTTTTAAGTGTAGAGGAACAATGGAAAAAAAGAAGCGGACAGGATGATACTCGCTTAGAGACATTAGATGAGCTTGCCCACTTTTTAAAGCTACCAAAACCACCAAGGCGAATAGAGTGTTATGATATATCAAACACACAAGGTACAAATAGTGTTGGATCTATGGTAGTGTTTGAAAACGGAAAAGCTAAAAAAAGCCACTATAGAAGATTTAAAATAAAGACTGTAGAGGGCCCAGATGACTTTAAAAGTCTTAAAGAAGTTCTAACAAGAAGAATTAATAGATTAGAATCTGATGATGTTTCATTTAAAAGTGAGCCAGATTTGATTATAATAGATGGTGGGCTAGGTCAACTAAGTGCAGTAGAGGGGATTATTCAGAAGCTCAATGCCGCTAATATAAGTATAGTGAGCTTAGCAAAAAGAGAAGAACTGGTTTATCATCCTGCAAGTAATAAACCAATTAGAATACCTAAAAACTCAAGAAGCATGTATCTTATTCAAAGAATTAGAGACGAAGCGCACAGGTTTGCACTTGAGTACCATCAAAGATTAAGAAGTAAGCATGCAAAGCAAAGTGTTTTAACTGAAATACCTGGTGTCGGAAAAGTAAGGCAGCAAAATCTTTTGATGGAGTTTAAGAGTTTACAAGGCATTAAAAATGCAAGTGTAGATGATATTGCTAATGTTAAGGGTATGACTCTACAGGTTGCAGAGGCTGTTAAAGACTATTTTAGTAAGGGAAGAAAGTGAGCGTGAAAAAATGGCTGACGGATATAAGCTCAGGCATGGGGAAAGAAGAGACAATGTTACATGTATACCAAATGAACTATGGGACCATTATCTTCCTCAAATAGGCGGGATAGGTGTTTTAGTGTATTCATTTTTATATAGAATAACAAATCAGAGAAGCAAAGTTGATTTTGAGTATATGGCGAGTGAGCTGATGCTTCATTTTGATGATGTTCAAAAAGCTATAGCGAAACTTATTGAGATGGAGTTACTAAGTTTTTCAGGATCAACTAATTCTATCTTAAAAATTAATGACCCTAAAGATAAGGATAAATTTCAAAAGTTTATTAAAGCAAGAGAAGAAAACACTCAAACTCTTAAAAAGAAGAGACAGGAAAGAGAAGAAATAGAGGAACATTATCAAAAAGAAAGTATTTATGCTATTGTTGAAAAAGAGTTTGGACGACCATTAAGAAATGCTGAATATAGGGCTCTTGCAGTTCTAGAAGATGAGTATCCAAGAGAGTTGATAATTGAGGCTGTAGCTAGAGCTGTTCTTAACCAAGCTTTTAGCTTACAATATGTGCAAACTATTTTGCACAACTGGAAACTAAAAGGTGTTAAAACTTTAAAAGATGTAGAAAGAGAAGATGAGAAGTTTTTATCTAGCAAGAAAGGGACTAGTAAGAAGCCTAAGAAAAAAGAGACCGAAGAAATCCCTTCTTACTATGACATATATGCTAAAAGAGAAGATAAGAAAAAATAGTAATGACGAGAGGGTGAAACATTATGCTTCCTAGCTTTGCAAAAAGAGAACAAAAACAACAAGAGGCTATTAAAAGATACCTAAAACTGCAAAGAAAATATCCTAAACTTAAAGAAATTCAAGAAGATATTGAAAAATTGCAAAGCAGTAGTAAGTTTGATGTTGGAAATATAGAGAAGCTTTTAGAGGAAAAACAAGCTTTTCTAAAAAAACATAAACTACCCCAAGATATAGACAAACCCAAATATGATTGCAGTTTGTGCAGTGATAGTGGTTATATTGAAGAGATTGATCAAGAAGCTAGTCAGGAATATGATTACCCAGTGTATAGATTAAAGCAGTGTAAATGTTTAGTAGATGCTAAGAAACAGTTTAAATTGAGCAAGTTATTTAAGACTGCTAAGCTAACGGGATCTATGCATAAGCAAACCTTTAAAAACTTCAGACTTGAGTATTATAGTAACATTGCTATAAAAAACGGTTATACATATAGGCAAATTATGAAGCATAATAGAGATATTGCTATCGAGTTTGTTGATAGCATATCAAATAGTACTGAAGAAATTAAGGGATTGTATCTACAAGGCAAGCCTGGTGTTGGTAAAACTTTTTTATGCTCTGCAATAGCAAATAAGTTGATAGAGAACCAAATTCCAGTACTGTATTTACCTTTTGTAGACTTTCTATATCAATTAAGAGATACATTTTCCAATAGTGGCGAGAAGATGGAAGAATTAATTGAAGCTGCAAAGAATGTGGAGGTTTTAATACTAGATGATTTAGGATCCGAAAATATTAGTGATTTTTCACAAGAGATATTATTTACGTTACTAAACTATCGCACACTTACGGAAAATAAACCAATTGTTCTTTCAAGTAACTACACTATTGAAGAATTGAGAGATATCTATCATCCAAGAATAGCTTCTCGCATTAGACTGCTAGCAACTATCCTTGATTGTGTAGGAGATGACATAAGAGAAATGCTATAGACTGCCATTAGGCAGTTTTTTTATTGAAGAAGCTATTGACATTTAATACTAAACTTAATATAATTAATGCATAGTTTAATAAAATTAATAAAGAACATTAAATATTTAAGGAGAATTATTATGATTTATGATGCGCCAGGTAAATGCCCTATATGTAATGGTGAACTTGAAATAACTAGACTGAAGTGTAATGAGTGCAATGTTGAAATAAGTGGAAGGTTTAAAATGTGTAAGTTCTGCCAATTAGATGAAGAGATGAAGTTTTTTATTGAGAGCTTTATTAAATGTAGAGGTAACATCAAAGAAGTAGAAAAAGAGCTAGGGATATCTTATCCTACTGTCAGGAATCGATTAGATAAGGCTATTGAAGCGCTAGGATATAACCCAAATGAAGATACAAACTATGATGAAGTAACTCATGAGAGGCAAGAGATACTTAAAAAATTGAGTAATGGAGATATTAATGCTGAAGAAGCTACTGAGTTATTGAAAAAGCTAAAGTAAAATGAAACTGCCAGTATTGTTTTTTATTATTAACATTAAAATTAGCAACAATAAGAGGTTCTTCATACCACTCCCATTGTTTTTAGTAGAGATGATAGCAGAGGGAGCAATAATTTGGGGACCTATAATAAGAAAGATATCAAAGGGAAAACTTTCTAATAAGATAAAAAGTGAACTTTTAAGGGAGCTTGATTTTAGTGTCAATATTAGAGAGGTTTTTGAGATGGTTGCTAGCCTTTGGTTTGAGTTTAGAACTCTTGGACGGATTGAGTTAGTAGATGTTGAAACACCTGACATCAAAGTTAAAATATACACATATTAATAGGAGAGAGTAAAATGAGCATATCAGAAGAAAGATTGCAAATACTAAAAATGTTGGAAAGAGGCCAGATAAGCGCAGATGAAGCAGCGAGTTTGATTGAAGCACTAGGAGAAGAAGATGTAGAAATAGCTAAGCCAAAGAAAAAATTTAAAAATTTAGATGGCAAAGTTTTAAAAGTAAGAGTTTTAGAAGGTACAGAAGATATAAAAGTGAATGTAAACATCCCACTGAAATTAGTACAAGTTCTTGCTGGAATAGGAGTAAAGTTTTTGCCAGAAGATAAATATCCAGAACTTAAAGGATTAGATTTAGCAGAAATATTGGCAATGGTAGAGGCTGGAGTAGAGGGTAATTTAGTGGATATAGATTCTTCAGATGGTACTAAGGTACAGGTGTTTGTTGAATAAGCCTCTTTGCTAAAGTATAATTCAAGTATAGTGAAGAGGGGGAGCGATAATGGAAAAAAGATTTGCAACTCGTGTTTTAGTTAATGCAGTAGCAATATTCATAGTAGCAAATTATATATCAAGAGGACTAAGTGTTGATGGAGTTGGTGCAGCAATTGCAGCCGCTCTTATACTAGGGTTAGTGAATGCATTTATTAGACCTATTTTGTTGCTTTTGACTCTGCCGATCAACTTACTTTCAATAGGTCTTTTTACACTTGTGATAAATGGGATGATGTTGCAATTAACTGATAAAATTGTAAAAGGTATCAGTGTTAGTGGTTTTTGGAGCGCTATTTGGGCTTCCATATTAATTAGTATAATCAGCATGTTTATCAATAGTCTTATTATGCCACAGCATAGAAATAGGTATCACTAATATGACAATCAGGTTAGTAGCACTAGACTTAGACCATACTCTTCTTAACAATAAACGGGAAATCTCAAGAGAAGACCTTGAAGCAATCAATAGAGCAAGAGCTCAAGGTGTTGTTTTTACAATAGCTACTGGACGAATGTTTGCAGCTACCAAAACATTTGGTGAAAAGTTGAATATTGATGTGCCAATAATAACGTATCAAGGAAGCTTGATAAAAAGATTAATTTCTGAAGAAGAAATAAGGCATCTTAGAATTCCAAATGAAATAGCAAAGCAGGGAATAAGACTTGCAAAAGATAATGATGTCTTTGTTAATGTATATAATGGGGATGATTTATATGTCTTTTATGAGAATGACCTGATAAAGCGATATAGAGAGGTCAATGGAGTACATGCTATTGTTGATGAAGATTTGTGTGATAAGTTAAACTTTAATCCGACAAAAATTGTCTTTGTTGAAGATGATTTAGGTAAGCTAGATGGTTTTCAAAAAATCATAGAAACAGAGTTTAGTAACTTGTATGATATTACTAGATCCTTACCACATCTATTAGAGCTTGGACATATAGATGCTACAAAGTCCAATGCCCTTTCATATATTGCAAATATCCTTAATATTAAGCAAAGTGAAACTATGGCAATAGGCGATGGTCTAAATGACATAGATATGCTTCACTGGGCTAACGTTGGCGTAGCTATGGGGAATGCTTTAGATGCTGTAAAGAAAAGTGCAGATTGGGTAACTGATGATAATAATAGTAGTGGAGTTGCCAAAGCGATTGAAAAGTTTATTTTAAAGGCTCAGTAGAGCCTTTTTTTATACTTGAATGTAAGATTATTGTATAATAAGATAAAGATGTTGTGTGTGTGAAAATTGTGAATAGCGAGGGATGGCTATGAGATGCCCAAGAGAAATAAGATATATAGTTGAAGAGTTAAGAAATCATGGATTTAAAGGATGGGTAGTAGGCGGAGCCATTAGAGATTATTTTAATGGTAAAAAGCCAGATGACTTTGATGTAGCGACAAATGCTCTACCTGATGATATAGAGAGAATTTTTTCAAGAACTATTCCTACAGGAAAAGACCATGGTACTATAACTGTATTAGTTTCTGACAAGGTTATAGAAGTAACTACTTTGCGCGTTGAGGCTGAATATAGTGATTATAGACATCCTGATGAGGTACGGTTTACGGATGATATTGTAAGAGATCTTCAAAGAAGAGACTTTACTATTAATGCTATGGCATACAATGACATAGATGGAATTATAGATCCTTTTGATGGGAAATCAGATTTAGATAAAGAATTAATAAAATGCGTTGGAGTTCCAAAAGAACGTTTTAAAGAGGATCCATTAAGGATGTTACGTGCTATTAGATTTGCAGTAGTGCTTGATTTTAAAATAGAAGATAACACATACAATGCAATTAAAGAACTGTCAGATAAGCTCTCTTACATCAGTAACGAAAGAATAGGTCAAGAAATGGTGAAAATGTTTATGCATGAAAAGCCCTCAAGAGGAGTTCGTATGCTTATTGAGACAGGGCTAGCAAAAAATGTAATGCCAGAGCTTTTACCAATGATGGAGTTTGAACAAAATAATCCACATCATGACTTAGATGTTTTTGAACACTCCTTATGTGTTGTAGATTCCACACCTAACAACTTAATACTAAAATTTGCAGCGCTTTTTCATGATGTGGCAAAACCTAAAACTTATGTTGAAAAAAATGGAATAGGGCATTTTTATGGGCATGAAGAGGAGTCAGCAAAGATGGCAGTGGAGATCATGGACCGCTGGAGAATAAGTAAAGAGTCACAAGAAAAAGTAGCAGAGTTAATAACCAGGCACTTAAGATTGCCTAATCCGAAGAGGGAAGTAAAAATAAAAAGGTTTATTTCTGATGTGGGAACAGATACAATTAATTTGTTGTGCGATTTAATGATTGCAGATCGAGCATGCAAAAAGCCTCCTTATGATTTTGAGGACATCTATGAGTTGAAGTTTGCGATCAGAAAGATAATTACAGGACAAGAGCCACTGAGAGTAACTGATTTAGCAGTAAATGGTCATGATATGATTAATCTTGGTTATAGAGGAAGGGCTATAGGAGAGTGTTTAGCTTCTTTATTATCTATAGTATTAGCCCATCCGAAGTTAAATCAAAGAGAATACTTGATGAATAAGGCAAAAGAATGGGTTGAAAAGAGTAAAAATAGCAGAAATTAAAGAAAAACATAAAGAAAATCATTAAAAAGGCAAAAAAATAAAAAAAAAGTAAAAATAAAGAAGGAATAAAAGAATTTATGTTGAATTATATAGGCACTAGGTTAGTTAGTTCATAATTAAGCGATTTGCACCCGCAATTATACTGTTCATATTAATTATTCATAACTCCTTCCTTTTTTATAAAAAAACAGGATTAACTAACCAAAGCGGCTTTTTAGCCGCTTTTTTTTTGTTATAATGGTATCATTAGTGTTAGAAGTTTTTTGGAGGTACTTAAATGAATAAAATAAAAGTAGTGAGTGTCTTTGGGGTGCGCCCAGAAGCGGTGAAAATGGCACCTGTGATAAAAGAACTGGAAAAGCAAAATGAAATAGAGTCTGTGGTAGTTGTAACAGGTCAGCATAGGGAGATGCTACATCAAGTTTTAGAGCTATTTAATGTGAAAGCGGATTATAATCTTGATATAATGCAAGAGAAGCAAAGCCTTGTTGATATCTTTGAAAGATCAATGAGAGGATTAGATGATTTGTATAAAGAGTTAAAGCCTGACTTAGTATTAGTTCATGGGGATACTTTAACTAGCTTTATTGCAGCTCTAACAGCTTTTTATAATCAAATCTCTATAGGTCATGTTGAAGCTGGTCTTAGAACTTATCAGAAATATTTCCCATTTCCAGAGGAGATTAATAGGCATCTTACTGGAGTCTTAACAGATATGCACTTTGCCCCAACAGAAGTGGCAAAAGATAATCTCCTTAAAGAGAATGTAAATTCTGATAAAATATTCATAACAGGAAACACTGTAATAGATGCACTTGACTATACTGTAAAGCCTGGTTATGATTACAAAAATGATAAGCTAAGAGATAAGCCATGGCAAGGCAAAGAGCTTATACTAATGGAAATCCACCGTAGAGAAAACTGGGGTGAGCCAATAAGAGAAGTGTGTCAGGCAATAAAGAGAGTTATTCAAGAATATAAGAATTCATATTTAGTTTTTCCAGTTCACTTAAACCCAATTGTAAAAGATGTTGTATATGATGAACTAGATGGCAAAGAAAGAGTTCTATTAACTCAACCACTGGATGCTAATGATTTTCATAATCTTATGGCCAGTGCAAAATTCTTGGTATCTGACTCAGGTGGAGTCCAAGAAGAAGCGCCAGCACTTGGAACGCCTGTGCTTGTCACTAGAGATGTAACAGAAAGGCCAGAAGCAGTTGATGCTGGGACAGTTAAAATTATTGGCACAAACAAAGATACTGTATATAATGAGGTTAGGTTGTTACTTGAAGATCAAAATGAACTTACAAAGATGTCAAATGCAATTAATCCATATGGAGATGGAAAAGCTTCTAAAAGAATTGTATCTGCAATTTTACACCATTTTGGTAGGTCTAACACAAAGCCAGAACCTTGGGTATATAAATTAGATTAATTTTTCTTAAATTTTCCGAATAAATCATATAAAAATGTGATTTTTGTCTTTTACTTATAAGTGATATAGGTTACAATACTGGAGTGTGATTGTGAGTAGTGAAAATGCTGCTTATGAGCCTTTTTTAGGAGGGTGAAGATGAAACTTTGGCAGCAGATCTTTAGGTACTTAGGACTAATCACATATTTGGGAGTATTAGTTGCTACTAGCATATTTTTAGGTTATTTAGGAGGAGGATTCTTAGATAATCTTTTTGGAGTTGCAATGGTATTTACTATGATTGGAACTGTCGTTGGTGCTATTAGTGGCTTTTATTTATTATATAAGACAGCTATTAATTTTGTAAATCGCGAAGATAATAGGGGGTGAAGCTATGCCTGACAACCCACAAGACCTTGTCAAGTATATAGAGAAAAGGGTATTGTTGATAACAGCTTTGTTAGCAATAGTATTTTTCTTCTCTGGTTTAAATGATTGGATGTGGGGAATTATTGTTGGAGCGTTTAGCTCATTAATGTATTTTAGAGCAATAGCCGTAGTAGCAGAAAACATTGTTAATACAAATCCAAAAGCGGCACGTATTGGCACTACAGCTAGCTATATCATGCGGCAGTTACTAAATGCAGCTTTGCTTGCTGTAAGTTATTTTCGCGATGAGTTGAGTTTCCCTGCTGTTATAATAGGATTAGTGTTAGTAAAGATTGTTATAATCGCAAAATCAGCTCAGGACAGATGGCAATATCTTTTAGATGATCAAATTAAATCAATAAAAGATAAGCTTGAGAGGAGGGACTGACATTGGAAAAAGCTCTTGAAGGAGCTTCAGTCGTATTTGAAATCTTTGGGATACCAATTACAGAAACTATTGTATCAACTTGGATAGTTATGGCTGTAATAATAATTGGAGCTTATCTTATTACAAGAAACTTTAATAAGCTTCCAAGTGGGGCCCAAAATGTTGCAGAAGCACTCGTAGAGGGAATAAATGACTTTACAGTGCAAACTATGGGTGAGAAGAATAGATGGTTTGCTGCTTACGCTGGAACACTAATTGTATTTATATTCTTTGCAAATATTAGTGGGTTATTTGGCTTATGGCCACCTACTGCTGATACTGGTACAACAATAGGCTTAGGGGTAATGACATTTTTTATTATCCAGTATCAGGGTATAAAGAATAAAGGAATTGGGACTTATCTTAAGAACATTTTGTTAGAACCAATCCCTATAATATTTGCACCGATGAATATTATTAGCGAACTAGCTACACCAGTATCATTAGCCTTCAGGCTATTTGGTAATATTTTAGCTGGTGTTGTTGTTATGGGATTAATATACTCAGTAGTACCTGTTGGTATACCTATTCCATTGCATATTTATTTTGATTTATTTGCTGGATTGTTACAAAGTTTTATATTTACAATGTTGACCATGGTATTTGTTTCTATGGCAACAGAAACAGAATAATTTTTTAGGAGGATTTTAGAATGGAATTCACAGAATTTGCTGTTGCTGCTTTTGCTGTTTTAGGTGCTGGTATTGCTATGTTAGCTGGTTTAGGACCTGGTATTGGTCAGGGATATGCTGCTGGTAAAGGTGTTGAAGCTGTTGGTCGTCAACCTGAAGCAAGAGGTAGCATTATTACTACTATGATTTTAGGACAGGCTGTTGCAGAGACAACAGGTATCTACGCTTTTGTTATTGCTTTTATTTTGATTGGTTTAGCGAATGGAGTTTTGGGTTAACTAGATTTTTAACTCTCACAGACGTAAACAACGAATTTGAGGAGAGTCTGATATATGGATATAGATATTAAATTAATAATTTTTCAGATTGTAAATACATTAATTCTTTTCTTCATATTGAAAAAAATACTCTTTAAACCAGTCACAAAGTTTTTAGACGAAAGAAGTAATGCTATTGAATCGAAAATAAACAAAACTGAAGAAGACTTACAAGCAGCTGCTAAATTAAAAGCAGAGTATGAGGATAGACTTAAAGAAGCAAGACAAGAAGCTATGGAGATAATGGAAAAAGCTGCTGCGCAAGCTGATAAGAAACAAAATGAGATTATCTCATTAGCAAGAGTAGAAGCTGAACGTATTCGACAGAAAGCTTCTGAAGAAATCGAAGTTGAAAAAGAGCAAGCACTTATTTATTTAAGAGACCAGCTTGCAGAATTGGCAACTTCCGCTGCTAGCGTTGTAATAGAAAAAAATCTAGATCCACAAAGCCAAGCTAATCTTATTGATAGATTTATCGAAGGGATGGATGGGGCTAATGAAAAATAGTATATTAGCTTCTAGATATGCAAAAGCCATCTTTGAAATTGCTTTACAAAATGATTCAGTGGATATAATCAATCAGGACTTGGGGAGTTTTGTAGAGGTACTAGAAGATAATTCAAAATTAGCTATGATTTTTTCGCATCCTAGACTTTCTAGAGATGAAAAATACCAAATAGTAGATGACTTTTATAATGTTGCTTTTGAGAATGAATATGTGAAGAATTTTTTACATCTTTTAATTAAAAAGAAAAGGGAAAAAGAACTTTCAAACATTTTTTATTCATGGCAGGATTTCTTCAATAGATATAAAGAAGTGTTGCCAGTAGAGGTTGTTTCTGCTAGTGAGTTAAGTAGTCAACAAGTTGAAAGCTTAAGAAGCAAGATTTTAGTTAAAACTAAGCGGGAGCCTATGTTTAATATTGAAATTAAGCCTCAGCTGCTTGGTGGAATGATAATTAAGTATGAAGATAAAATTATAGATGGTAGTGTGCTAAAGCAGGTACAGCAACTAACTGCTAGCATCAAAGATATACCAGTTGCGAAATTGCGAGGTGAAGTAGTTTGAAGATAAGGCCAGAAGAAATAAGTGCTGTTATTAAAAAACAAATAGAGTCTTTTCAAAAACATCTTGACGTAGCTGATGTCGGTACTGTTTTACAAACAGGTGACGGAATTGCTCATATACATGGGTTGCAAAATGCGATGTCTAGTGAATTGCTTGAGTTTGAAAGCGGTGTTTTTGGATTAGTACTTAACTTAGAAGAAGATAGTGTTGGTTGTGCAATTATGGGTCCAGTCAACTCTGTTCGTGAAGGAGATACAGTTAGAAGAACAGGAAGGATTATTCAGGTTCCTGTTGGCGATGCAATTATTGGTAGAGTCGTTAATCCTTTAGGACAGCCAATAGATGGCAAAGGTCCAATTAAAACAGAAAAAACCAGGCCAGTTGAGGTTATAGCTCCTGGTGTTATGAGTCGTCAACCAGTTGATACTCCTCTACAAACAGGGATTAAAGCGATAGATGCGATGACTCCTATTGGAAGAGGGCAGAGAGAACTTGTAATTGGTGATAGGGGAACAGGTAAAACTGCTGTTTGTATTGATACAATTCTAAACCAAAAAGGATTAGATGTTGTGTGTATATATGTAGCAATTGGGCAAAAAGCTTCTACAGTTGCAAGAGTAATTAAAACGCTTGAAGATCATGGCGCAATGGATTATTCAATAGTAGTAGCTGCTAATGCTAGTGAATCTCCTCCAATACAGTATATAGCACCTTATGCAGGGTGTGCTATGGGAGAAGAACTAATGTGGCAAGGTAAAGATGTTCTAGTGGTTTATGATGACTTAACAAAGCATGCTGCATCATATCGTGCTATGTCATTGCTATTGAGAAGACCACCTGGACGTGAAGCATATCCAGGAGACGTTTTCTATTTGCACTCACGCTTACTTGAAAGATCAGCTAGACTAAATGATGATTTGGGTGGCGGTTCATTAACAGCGCTTCCTATAATTGAAACACAAGCTGGTGATGTATCAGCGTATATACCAACAAATGTAATATCGATTACAGATGGACAGATATATTTAGAGTCAGATTTATTTTTTGCAGGTGTTAGACCAGCTATTAATGTTGGTTTATCAGTTTCAAGGGTAGGTGGAGCTGCTCAGGTGAATTCTATGAGAAAGACCGCTGGTAGCTTGAGACTGGACTTAGCTCAATATAGAGAATTGCAAGCGTTTGCTCAGTTTGGTGCAGACCTTGATGACAGTACACGAGCTCGTTTAACTAGGGGTGAAAGATTAACTGAGTTGTTAAAGCAACCAGAGAATGCACCTTTGCAAGTAGGAAAACAGGTGGTACAGATATTTGCTGGTACCCAAGGATTCTTTGATAAATTTAGTCCAGAAGAAGTACAAGGAATTTCCGATAAATTAGCAGATTATGTAGCACAAATGAATCCTGATCTTATTGAAAAGTTGACTAATGAGAAGAAGTTTACTGATGAGATAAGAAGCGAAATGAAGGAAGAAATAGAAAACTTCTTCCAACAATACGCAGGATAGATGGTGGTTAGAGGATAATGGCCAATCTAAAAGAAATTACAAGAAGAATTAAAAGTGTTAAGAATACTCAGCAGATAACAAGAGCCATGAAAATGGTAGCAGCTGCGAATCTAAGAAAAGCACAAAATTCACTATTTCAAGCTAGGCCTTATACCGATAAGATGATCGAAATGCTTGAAAGAATCGGCGAAGTTACAGATATTTCTCAGCATGATTTACTAAGTGTAAGAGATGTAAAAAAAGAGCTATATATTGTAGTAGCTGCTGATAGAGGATTATGTGGAAGTTTTAATGCACAATTAAATAGATTTGCAAGTGATACAATTGATGAAGTAGAAACAGATGCAAGCATTATAGTTGTTGGAAACAAAGCCAAAGAGTATTTTTCATATAGGAATTATAATATCATTGGAGAGTATCTTGACCTAGGTGACAATGTAAGTTATTCAAGAGCTCAAGAAATAGCTGAAGCAGTAACTACTTATTATTTAAATGGGTTAGTTGATAGCGTCAAAATTGTTTACGCAAGATTTGTTAATACAATGGTAAGAAAAAATACTAATTTTGAACTTTTACCTGTAGCGCCACCACAAAAACCAGCTGGAATAAAGATTGAATATATTTTCGATCCATCACCAGAAAGTGTTTTAGATGAGCTTTTACCTAGATATATAGCTACAACATTGTTTAGAGCAATGCTTGAAAGTAAAGCTAGTGAGCAAGGATCTAGAATGGCTGCTATGGATGCTGCGACAAAAAATGCTGAGAAAATGATTAAGAAACTAACTATACAAAAGAACAGAGCTCGTCAGGCTGCGATTACAACTGAGATATCAGAAATCGTAGGCGGAGCAGAAGCATTGAAATAAAGGGGAGCGCCAAATGATAAAAGGACGTGTAACGCAGGTAATGGGTCCAGTAGTAGATGTGGCCTTTGAAGATGGAAATCTGCCAGGAATTTACAATGCCCTCGAAGTTAATATTATAACTGAAGATGATAAAAGAGAGTTAATAATAGAGGTAATGCAACACTTGGGTGATAATGTTGTAAGAGGAGTAGCAATGTCATCAACCGATGGACTACAAAGAGGTGTTGAAGTTTTAGACACTGGTAATCCAATTTCAGTACCAGTAGGGAAGGAAGTGTTGGGTCGACTTTTTGATGTAACTGGTAATATCATTGATGGTGGAGAAGACGTTAAGACTGATAAAAGATATCCTATACATAGAGAAGCTCCAACACTTGAAGAGCAAGCAGCAAGTACTGAAATGTTTGAAACAGGAATCAAAGTAATTGACTTGTTATGTCCTTACCCAAAAGGTGGTAAAATTGGACTTTTTGGAGGAGCAGGTGTAGGTAAAACTGTATTGATTCAAGAGCTTATTCGTGCAATCGCTGCAGAACATGGTGGATACTCAGTATTTGCTGGTGTAGGCGAGAGAACAAGAGAAGGTAATGATTTATATCTTGAGATGAGCGAATCTGGGGTTATTGATAGTACAGCAATGGTATTTGGTCAAATGAACGAGCCTCCTGGAGCTCGTATGAGAGTCGGATTAACAGGGCTTTCAATAGCGGAATACTTTAGAGACGAATTAGGAACAGATGTATTGTTCTTTATTGATAATATTTTCAGGTTTATTCAAGCTGGTTCAGAAGTATCAGCACTGCTTGGTAGAATGCCTTCTGCGGTAGGTTACCAGCCAACATTAGCATATGATGTAGGTCAGCTACAAGAGAGAATTACGTCAACTAAGCGAGGGTCTATTACATCGATACAGGCCGTGTATGTACCTGCAGATGACTACACAGACCCAGCACCAGCAACAACATTTGCTCACTTAGATGCAACAACAAACTTGGAAAGAAGGATTTCAGAGCTAGGTATATATCCTGCTGTAGATCCACTAGCTTCTACATCTAAAATATTAGAACCAAAAGTTGTTGGAGAAGAGCATTATAATGTAGCAAGAGAAGTTCAGGCTATTTTGCAAAGATACAAAGATTTACAAGATATTATTGCAATTTTAGGTATGGACGAGCTTAGTGATGAAGACAAATCAATAGTTAATAGAGCTAGAAGGTTAGAAAGATTTTTATCACAGCCTTTCTATGTTGCAGAACAATTTACTGGTTTCCCAGGAAAGTACGTAAAAGTAGAAGACACAGTTAGAAGTTTTAGGGAGATACTTGATGGTAAACATGATAATTTGCCTGAGGATGCTTTCTTATACGTAGGAACTATTGAAGAAGCTGTGGAAAAAGCTAAGAAACTAAAAGGTTAAGTAGGTGATCGATTTTGAGTTTAATACAACTTGATATTGTATCTCCTAGAAGGCTATTATATAGTAAAGATGTAAGAATGCTTATTGCTAGAGCTCAGTCAGGAGAAATAGGTATCCTGCCAGGGCATCTACCAATCGTTGCTACTTTAGAGCCTAGTGTTATGAGAGTTAAGCTAGAGGATGAGTCCGAAGAGAGAATAGTTGTATCAGGAGGATTCATAGAAGTTTCAAAAGAGAAGATCACTGTGCTGGCTAGGACAGCTGAGTTTCCTGAAGAAATAGATGCTGATCGTGCATTAAGAGCTAGAGAGCGAGCTGAAAAAAGACTTGCAGAAATATCCAAGGATAAAGTTGATCAGGCAAGAGCTAAGGCAGCTTTAGATAGGGCTTTAGCAAGATTGAGTGCAATAGGAAGAAAGTAGATTAAGGCCTTTTAATAAAGGCCTTTTCTAATAGAGGAGACTAGCATGAAAAAAAAGAGCAAAGAATCCCTCAATGACGTTTTAGTAAGGTCATACCATGGCGTGCCTGTTTTAAAAGCTGATGAAAAGAGAGTTTTCTTAGGAACATTTCATGAGAGAGTTATAGATTATATTACAGAAGAAGAGCTTGGGAGTAAGGGTTTTAGCCAAAGAATAGAAGAAGCTTTAAATAGCAAAAAAGCTAAAGAGTTACTAATAAATAGTAGATACGTTTCAGAAATGTCTAAATATTTGACTATAGCAAGCAGAAAAGGGCTCAAGTTTAAAGTGGTTGCTCGAAAGAAAGAGAGCACTGATGTAGTTTTAGTCATTGCATCAGATAAATCTGTAAGAAAGTAAATTTTTAATTTTGCAAATTCATTAATTTGATATAGAATGGTAATGATAGATAGAGAAAGATTTAGAGGTGAGCCTAGTGGAAAATTTTGCAGATGTACTTTATCAAAGAAGATTTGATATAGCAAGCAATATAATTCTTAAATTAGAATTTGACTATAGTGATTTACCAGAATGGCTAAAACAGAATAAGAAAAATGAGTTTGGTAAGAATTGGGCTGCTGTGTCAGAGTCACTAATTTCTTATGGAGAACTCCTAATAGAAACATGCTCTCAAAACGTAGCAGCAATTATTCTTGATTTTTTTTCATTTATGCAATATGGGGCTTATGGTTTAAGAGCTCTAGAGTGTTTAATTATGAAGGTTTTAGAAAACGAAGTTCCTGTGATTATTGACACAAGGTTTGCAGATTATAAAGGGCCTGAAAAAGCTGTTGCAGGAAAATCAATTATAGGTTATGTTAACGGATGGGATGGATGGCAACCTTCTAATATACATTCCCATGCTCTAACCATATTGCCGTTTAGAGGCAAGCAAATGGTAGAGCAGTATCTAGAGATTTGTTTAAGGATGCAGCGAGGCGTGTTTTTAGTATTAGATAAAAGCATGGGTCTTGATATAAAATGGCTAGGAGAAAAATCAAAGGACTTAATGGGAAAAGAAATTGAAAGAAGTGGCTTGTTTGTTTATTTAGAAAATGAATCAATAGGTATGTTAGAAGAGATTAAAAGAACTAGTTTATCAGCTTTAATAGAAATGCCTGAGCATTATGATAGCTTTCAAGAAAAAGATTTTTGGGATAAAACAAGTCACAAGGTAAAAAAGCAAACGTTCATCCTTCTCAATAAGGAAAGACTAGGTTTTTCAAACATAGATAGAGGAGCATTTAGCTCTAATAGTGAATCAGTAAATAAGAGTGTAGGTCAAAATATTGAGCTTTTAGAATTCTACAAGAAGCTATTTTATTGTTAAGACACCTCTATTTGATTTTTGGTTGTATAGCATGATAAAAATGAGGTAAAATATGAAGGCAGAAATATGGAGGTGTGTCGAGTGTTTTTCGAACCAAAAGATATCGGTATAGATTTAGGGACAGCGAGCGTATTAGTGTTTGTACGGGGAAAAGGAATAGTATTACACGAGCCATCAGTTGTGGCTATTAATAAAGAAACTAAGGAAGTTTTAGCAATCGGAGAAGAAGCTAGAAGAATGATTGGTAGAACTCCAGGACATATTGTTGCAATAAGGCCGCTTAAAGAAGGTGTAATTGCAGATTATGATATTACGGCAAAAATGCTTACAAGATTCATACAAAAAGTTGGAGCGAAGGGGTTATTCTCTCGACCAAGAATTATGGTATGTGTGCCTAGCGGCACAACGACAGTTGAAAAAAGAGCTGTTAAAGAAGCTGCGGCAATTGCAGGTGCTAAATTTGTTAGAACAATTGAAGAGCCTTTAGCAGCAGCTTTAGGTGCTGGAATTGATACAACAGAACCTACAGGTAATATGGTTGTTGATATAGGTGGAGGCACTACAGATGTTGCAATAATAAGTTTAGGTGGTATAGTGCTAAGTGAGTCTCTAAGGGTAGGCGGAGATAAATTTGATGAAGCTATTATTAGGTATGTTAAGAAAGAATTTAACCTAGCAATTGGAGAAAGAACCGCTGAAGAAATTAAGATTAAAGTTGGCACAGTGTATCCTGGCGGTAGAGATGAGTCTATGGAGGCTCGTGGAAGGCATCTTGTTACTGGATTACCATATACAATTACAATAACGTCACAGCATGTTTATGAGGCCCTTAAGGATACTGTTGATACTATTTTGGCATTAGTGCGTAGAATTTTAGATATATGCCCACCAGAGTTAGCATCAGATATTATAGATAGAGGTATTCTATTAACTGGTGGTGGTGCATTATTGCATGGATTAGATAAATTAATGGCTGAACACACAATGGTTCCAACTCATGTAGCCGAGAATTGTATATCTTGTGTAGCTATAGGAACTGGTAAAGCCTTAGAGTCGTTGGATATTCTTGGAGATAGTATAGATTAGTATAAACTGAAATTTCCACTATAGAGTAGACAGCGGAAATAATATAAGATTTAGCGCCAATCATAAACTTATGATTGGCGCATTTGCTTTCTGTAATTAATATGTAAGAAACACCAACTGTCGAGTTATGCATCTGATTCAATTTAGGATAAAATGCTATTTAGATATGGCATAAGCAGGCCAAGAAGAGCGCCCAGGAAAAGTCCAAACCAAGTAATTGCCTTTAACTGGTTATTCATCACTCCCAAAATGATTTCTTCAACTTGTAATAAGTTCAATTTATCAATTTGTACTTCCACCATAGTCTTCACATCGAGTGTGCTAAGGATTTTCTCTCCATAGAAATCAATCAAAACAGTGAGCAAGTTTCCAATAAATGAGACTATCTGCTCAATATTCTCATCAAGCAAAGTAAAAAATCCAGATATTTTATATCCCATAATCATTTCAAAAATAGGTTCTACTGATGAGTTGAAACTTTCTTGAGAAGTAGTAATTTCATCAAACTTCTTTGTGAAAATTTCCGTAGAAACTCTGCATAAATCCTCATTTGATGATGAAAAAAGGTCATTTAGACTCTTATGTTTATTATTTCTGTATAAGTTTAACACCATATCAGAGATAAGTTCTTGTAGTGTGATCTTAACTAGCTTTTCTTCACTTTCTAGAAGAAGCCCAATTGAATAAAGCTTAACTGAGTAAAATCTCTGAAGTAGGTAAGGCAGCTGTTCTTTTAGGTCTTCTATTGTATTAGGGTCTGAAAGTTTTTTCTTCAATCCTGATATAGTCATATCGGTAAGGGTTTCAATTGAAACAAAATTTCTTACAATTCCACCAAAAAAACTTTCTGATAAGACTTCTTTTAAAGATTTTGAAATAAAATCCCTAACTAAATTGTTATCTAATACATTACTAGATTTACTTAACAGATGTGGAGAGTATGTTAGCAACAGCTCCTCAATATTTAATTTAACTTTATCAGTTAAAAAATTATCAATTGATAAATCATTACTTATAAAATTATTATGCATTCTACACATGCCATTATCTACTTTTTTACTTATGTAATTTGAAAGTTGGTCTTCAGAATAGATCCCAAAAGGCTTTAAAATCGACTCTATCTGAATTGAACTAGCGTTTTTCACAATTAAACCACAAAAATTACTAAAAGCTTTGACAAAGTTGATTCTATTATTTAAAGTAGTAACAAGAAGAAACTGCATAAGAGGCTCTTTTCTAAGGTTGTATTTATCAAATAAATCTGTTATTGATGACTGGGAGCTTGATAAAGATTGTATTTTGTTTCTTAGCAATGATGATATCTTTTGCTGGAACTCAACAGAGCCTATTGTTTCATTGATAGATTCGTGTGTTAAAAGATAGTTTTCAACTGTTTTCCCAATACTATTACCTAAAGCTTTACGTTGCTTTGGTATTACACCTGGTGTAAATGGTATCTTTATTCCAAAGACCTTTACTTCGTTTAGCGGTCTAAATAGCATTTTTATAGCTATCCAATTAGTACTATAGCCTATGATGCCACCTATGAACATACTTGCTATGTATGGAACTAGGTTATTCAAGAGGAGCACCTCCTTTAGATTAATGTATTGCTAAAATATCAGAAAAGTAGAAAATAGTCAAAGCATCATGAGCCATATCCAAATAAATAGACTAATTAACATATATTACCTGCGAATTTCAATTTTTTACACACTTTTTTCAAAAAAAATTAAAAAAAATTTAGAATTTAGCAGGAGAATAAAAAAATGTGTCGAAATTACATAAGCGTGAGAAAGTGAAAGGAGTGGTAGTTGTTAATAATCCGACAATGCAGTATGTTGTAATGTTTATGAAAAATATAGGAGGTGTCTTACACTAATGGAACAAGGATTGGTTTTTAATTTTATTTCTTTGTTAATCGTATCAGCAGCTATTATAGTTATGATTCAAAGAGCAAGAGGCGGTTTAGACATTCAGCTTCGTTCAATTGCTGGTATTGACGCTCTAGAAGAAGCCGTAGGACGTGCAACAGAGATGGGACGTATTGTTCACTTTAGCCCTGGTATTGCGGGACTAGACGGAACAACAGCAGCTCAGACATTTGCAGGTCTTGAGACTTTAGGTTATGTTGCTAAGTTAGTTGCTCGTTATGGAGCAAGAATGATTGTAACAATTCGTCAGCCAACCGTTTTACCACTAGCTGAGGAAGTTGTACGACAAGCATACATGGCAGAGGGCGCTATCGAAGCTTATGATGAGGACAGTGTTGTTTATCTATCGAGTGAGCAGTTTGCTTATGTAGCTGGTGCAATGGGTATTATTAACCGTGAAAAAGCTGCAGCAAACATTTTACTAGGTGGTTTCTGGGCAGAGTCACTAATGTTAGTAGAAGCTGCGTTCCACGTAGGAGCTATTTCAATAGCTGGAACAGCGATGATTTCACAGGTACCATTCTTCGTAGCTGCATCTGACTACACACTAATTGGTGAGGAGCTATATGCTGCAGGTGCTATATGTTCTGGTAACCCAATTAGATTAGGTTCAATTGCAGGCCAAGATTATGGAAAATTGTACGCGATGCTTATACTCATAGTAGGTGCTCTAGCAACTACAGCTGGCTCATCTGTAATTCGCGACCTAATAGCGAAATAAGGAGGCTGGAAATAAATGAATAGACAAGACTTTTTAGTAATATTAACCGCAATCGTTGGTTTAATTATAATTGCTGCTCAATTCTTTACAGTAGAATTCATTAAAACAACAGGTGCAGAATTACAAAGTTGGGGAGTAATTATCGCAGCTTTAGCACTTGGTTTAGCCGCAGTTAACTTAAGCCGTATTCACATAAGAAGAATCACATTAAGAAGAGCTAACTGGCAGTATTCAGTAGCGTTAGTAGGAATATTATTCATTCAAGCAATTATTGGCTTTATAGATACAAGTGGAGGCGAAGTATACAACTTTGGTTTCGAAAATATCTTAACTCCTTCTGGTGCGATGATGTTTGCTTTATTAGCATTCTGGATTGCTTCTGCTGCATACCGTGCGTTTACAGCTAGATCTGTAGACTCTGCTATCTTATTAATATCAGCAACTGTAGTTATGTTAGGTAATGCTCCAATTGGTCAGGCTATCTATGAAGGTATGCCAGATATTAAAGATTGGATCATGGATGTACCAAATATGGCTGCGCAACGTGGTATTATGATCGGTGCTGGTATTGGTGCTATCGCTCTAGGTATCCGTATATTAATGGGTATTGAGAGAGGTCACCTTGGCGGCGGAGACGAGTAGAAAGGAGGCTGAATGATGAGTAAAATTAGAAATATTGATAGACGAATTATATACGCTATACTATTAGTTTCACTTGCTTTTCCAATTTTCGCTCCTCCTGGACTACCATTTGCTGTAGGTAATCCAGCTAGAAATGCTTATGCTGCAATAGACGCTTTAGAGCCTGGATCTTTAGTAGTTTTATCTTTTGACTACGCTCCAACTAGTGCGGATGAAATTAATCCACAGGCTATGGCAGTTATGAGACATTTATTTGAGCAAAAAAGAGGCGTTAGAGTAGTTACACTAGGATTCTGGCCATCAGGTCCAATCTTTGCTGAAATTAACTTTAGAGCTTTAGAAGCAGAAGGTGTAACTGATGGTTTAGTATACGGTGAGGACTATGCAAACTTTGGTTATATCGCTGGTGCTGAGAATGCAATGGCAGCTTTAGCAACAGATCCAACAGATGCGTTTAGAAGAGATAGAGAAGGTAACAGAACAGCTGATCTACCAATAATGCAAGGTGTTGCAACTGGTAGTGATATTGATCTATTAGTTCACTTTGGTTCGGGTACTCCAGGTGTTCCTGAGTACATCCGCCAATTAGTTGACCCATATGGTGTTCCAATGGTAGCTGGACTAGCAGCTGTATCAGTAGCTGGTTCGATTCCTTACTACCAAGCTGGACAGGTAATTGGTTACTTTAACGGCTTACGTGGAGCTGCTGAATATGAGCAGTTATACGGAGTTGCTGGACCAGGTACATCAGCGATGGACTCATTCTCATTTGGACATTTAACAATTATTGCTTTCGTTTTAATCGGGAACATAACTTATTTCTTAGATCCCGACAGGAAGAAAAGGAAATAAGGGGGTTAAATAAATGGAAACTATCGGAACCTGGTTAGCGGCATTTTGTACATTAGGACTAATGTCTTTTGCAATTGGAGAGAATCCATGGTATAGATTGATGGAGCATATATATGTAGGAATCGCTGCAGCTCATTCACTAGTTATGGGTTGGGAGAACTTGCAGAATAATGCTATCTATCCAATTATTGAAGACGGAGAATTTATTAAAGTTATACCTGTTGTTTTAGGTATTTTATTATATGCTAGATTTATCAAGGGTCAGATGTGGTTAGCACGTTTCCCAATGGCAGTACTAGTAGGTATTGGTGTTGGTTTAACAGTACGTGGTACAATTACATCAGATATCGTAAACCAGATAAATGCTACATTAGTACCAATTAACAGTATTGATAACTTCTTGATTTTCTTTGGAGTATTAACAGTATTAATGTTCTTCTACTTCACAAGAAAAGACACAAACCCAGTATTCAATTACTCAGGAATATTCGGACGTTATGTAATGATGATTGCGTTTGGCGCGTTATTCGGTAATGCAGCTATGGGACGTATGAGTCTTATGATCGGTCGTATTAGATTCTTATTAATTGATTGGTTAGGAGTAGCTTCGTAAGAAGTACTTATTGATATTAAAACCACCTCATTAGAGGTGGTTTTTTTGTGTTGGAATAGTTTAGAATAATAATTAGTATCAGTAAATTTTTTGTGTATAAAAACTGTAAAAAAAATATAAAAAGCTTATAGAGACGGCATAATTTTACTTTTTAGCGTTTATAAAATTTCTCTAAAAAAAACTAATATGTTATAATTACAATGGTAAACTAAGCGCATCATAGTAATAAGCAAAAGAGGGTTGGTCATGATAAATGATAAATTAGTTGAAATGCTAGATAATGAGAAATTAATATCTCAGCAAGCTATTATTGAACAAATGGTTTTATTAAAGCTTGGAGTTAAGAGTATAGGATTATTAACGTTCCCGCAATTCTTGTATAAAGGAGAAGATGTTGCCAAGCAAATTGCAACAATTTATGAAGACAAAGCTAAGCAATATGAGGATAAATTTGCTCTGAAGAAGCTAGCTTTTAGCAAAAAGAGAATGGCACAAAAGTCAGTTGAGCATAAAAAGGAAATTTTAAGAAAGATATATAATGATATAGTACATGAGAATGAGTCATATAAAAGATTTTTAGAATATGCAAAAGAGTTAAAAGTAATGGGAGTAGAGTTTGAAATAAGACCAAGCTTAAGAGAATTAGTTTTGTTTGCAGATGTTGGGGTTCAAGATAGAGTAAAGGAAATTTTGCAATTTAGACTGTTAAATAGAGAAGATAGCAAAGAGCACTTTACGGAAAAAACGCCTATTCAGGTTATCCTATATCCTGAAGAACTTAAACCAGAATATGTGCAAGCAGTAGGAGATCTTTATGGATATCCAAAGTGCTGTATCGAAGCGTATCAAAAAGACAGATCTAAAGGAGATAACCCAGAAGTTAGGGGAGCTATACAGTATTTTGAGTATAGTAAAGATAAAAAACCAGAAGACTGGGCATATTTTGTAAGTGAATTTGTGCCTTGTAAGCCAGATTGCAAAGCTGCGCAGCATGTAGGTAAAAAGGCTTATGAGAAGCTTCTTCAATATAATAGTAGCTTAGGTAACACTTATAAAAAGATAATAAATTTAAATGCAAAAGCTTATGAAAAGGAAGCAAGCGGATTGAAAGATAAAATAGTTAAGATGCAAAAAGAAAATAAAAGCAAGAAGAAAAAATCCTAAAGAAAGGATTTTTCTTTTTTTACAACTAAGTATTAATACGTGATATAATATTAGTGATAGTTTGATTATAGAAATATTCGGAGGTGTTAAACATAAAAGAAATTATTGAAAAAGTTATTTTTGATACAGTAAATGATAATGTGTATAAAACTAAATACCGAAAGCCTTTAGTAGGATATGCAAGTTCTAAAGATCCACTTTTTTATAGACTTAAGGAAGTGGCACATAAAGATCATTTATTGCCAAGTGATTTGCTAAGTAGTGCAAAAACTGTAGTTGCTTACTTCATACCTTTCAACGAAGAAGTAGTAGCTGAGAATAGAGCACATGAATATGTAGCCCCTAGCTGGGCTCTTGCATACGTTGAGACAAATAGGCTTATTGGAGATATTAATAGAAGACTTCAAGAAGAGCTAATTAAACAGGGAGTCAAAACCAGCATATTGCCTGCTACTCATAACTTTGATGCAGAAACAATTATGTCAAAGTGGTCACATAGACATGTTGCTTATATAGCGGGTTTGGGGACATTTGGCATCAATAATTTACTTATATCTAAAAAAGGCTGTGCAGGAAGGTATGGCTCATTTGTTATCGATGTAGAACTAAAAGCAAATGAGATTGTTGAAGAAGAAACGTGCTTATATAAAAAGGACCAATCTTGCATGTATTGTTTTGATAACTGCCCAGTAGAAGCTCTTAATTTTGAGAGATTTAAGAGGGAGAAATGTTATGATTATCTCCTTAAGGTATTAGACCATTTCAGTGATATAGACGCTCTATGTGATGTATGTGGAAAATGTAACTGTGGACCGTGCGCAATAATTTAATGGAGGAACTAATAATATGACACTTAAAATATCTGATGAAAGATTCAATGAGTTAAGAAATTATAGTGATAGTTTGCGAGATTTATTTGTTGAAGAGGTTACTACTGTCTGTGAAATTCCAGCTCCTAGTTATAGTGAGCTTGATAGAGCTAAATATGTAGAAAAGAGAATGAGTGAGTACGGTTTTGAAACTAATATTGATGATCAGTATAATGTTATAGCTTTTAAAAAAGGAAATTCCAAAAGCAAACCAAGATTAATGTTGGCTGCTCATACTGACACAGTTTTTCCTTTAGGAACAGATGTTGCGGTTACTAGAAAAGGAAATCAGTTATTTGCTCCTGGCATTAGAGATAACTCTGCTGGAGTAGCAGGTATAATTTTACTAGCGAAAGCATTATCTGAATTAGATGTTGAGCATAATGATATTTTCTTAGTAGGCACTTCATGTGAAGAAGGTTTGGGAGACTTAAATGGGATGAAAGTTGCTTTTAAATCTCTCAAAGATAAAGTTGATTATGTTATAGCTGTTGATGGGAATCTAGGAGGAATTATTCACGGTGGCATTGGAAGTAGAAGGCTTAAAGTAAAAGTTAGCACAGAAGGAGGCCATTCGTGGGGGGCTTTTGGGGTTGCTTCTGCCATACATTCTTTAGGTAAAATGATAGCTAAGATTTCAGAAATAGAAGTTCCTATGGACCCTAAGACATCATATAATGTTGGAGTAATTGAAGGTGGTACATCAATTAATACAATTGCAGCAAAAGCATCTATGTTGATAGATATGCGCTCTATTGCTAAAGAACCTTTAATAGAGGTTGAAGATAAAGTAAGGGCTATAATAGAAAAGATTGGATTAGAAGATCAAGTTAACACTAACATTGAGGTAGTTGGTGATAGGCCAGTAGGATATTTAGAGAGAAATCATGAATTAGTAAAAGCAGCTATTTCTGTTTTAGAGTCACTTAACTTGCCTACCGATGGCTCTTCAAGTTCTACAGATGCTAATATTCCGTTAAGCTATGGGGTGCCAGCAATTTGTTTAGGAATTACTTCGGGGAAGTATGCTCATAGAGAAGATGAAATATTAGATATTGACCCTGCTACAACGGGTATATTACAATTGCTATTGATGTTAGAACAATTATAAGGAGAAAATAATGTCTGCTAAAAATAGAGTAAAAGAGTTGTACTTAAATGAGGGTCTAAATTGCTCAGAAGCGATTTGGATAGCTCTTAATGAAGCTGATTTAGATGAAGAGAGACTTAACTTTGGAATGAAGCTAGCTGGAGTATTTGGTGGTGGTATTGGATGTGGCTCAACTTGTGGAATTGTTGGAGGAGCAGTTTTGACAATTGGGAGATGGTTAGGTAGAGAACTTGGTGAACCAAGAAACCCAGACTTACCAGACTATGCAAGTGAGTTTTGCAACTGGTTTAATGAAAACTATAATAGCCAAGACTGCTGTGATTTAAAACATCCTACTGAGCATAAAGAAAAATGTGCAGCAATGTTAGTAGAGACAGTTGAATTTATTGAGAAATTATTGGATGAAGGACTTGAGGGTGAAGAGTGCTCTCTCTGAGGTTAAATAATACTCACGGTGTGAGTAAACAAACATCTGCAAGTGTGCAGATGTTTTTTCTTTATTTACTTTAATATTTACTATAAATGCAGTAAAATATACACATATGACTTAATATAAACGAAAGGTAGGTATCACATGAAGAAATTACTAACCGGAAATGAAGCAATTGCTTTGGGTGCTTGGGAATATGGAGTTAAGTTTGCTACTGCGTATCCAGGTACGCCAAGTACAGAAACTCTTGAGAACGTAGCACAGTATAAAGAAATCACTTCTCAGTGGTCTGTAAATGAAAAAGTTGCATTTGAAGTAGCTGCAGGAGCTGCAATGGCAGGAGCGAGAACTCTTGTTGCTATGAAGCATGTTGGTGTTAATGTCGCGGCAGATCCACTATTTACTATGAGCTATATTGGAGCTAATGGTGGTTTAGTACTTATGTCTGCTGATGACCCTGGTATGCATAGTTCCCAAAATGAACAAGATAATAGAAGATATGCAAAGTTTGCTAAAATTCCATTACTGGAACCAGCAGATAGTCAAGAAGCAAAAGATATGGTCGGAGTTGCTCTTGACATAAGTGAAGAATATGATACACCAGTTATGCTTAGAACAACTACAAGGATTTCTCACTCTAAATCTTTAGTTGAGTATGGAGAAAGACAGGAGCATGAATTAAAGGAGTATAAGAAAGATCCTGTAAAAAATGTAATGATGCCTGCTTTTGCTAAACCTAAGCACGTTTTGGTTGAGAAAAGAATTGAGAGCTTGAAAGAATACTCTGAAAAGACTCCTCTTAATTTTGAAGAGTTAAATGATACAAGCTATGGAATTATTACAAGTGGCATATCTTATCAGTATGTAAAAGAATCTTTGCCAAATGCGTCTATATTGAAGCTTGGCTTTTCATATCCAATGCCAGAGAAAATGATAAAAGAGTTTGCTAGCAAGGTTGATAAGTTGTACATAGTTGAAGAGTTAGACCCGTTTATTGAAGAAACAGTGAAATCATGGGGTATTGACTGTGTTGGGAAAGAGATATTTACACTGATTGGTGAATATGACCCTGCTATGATCAAAAAGGCTATAACAGGAGAAGAAGTTGATCAAAAAGAATCATATGAAGCAGCAATTAGACCGCCAGTTTTATGTCCAGGGTGTCCTCACAGAGGAGTTTTCTATGTGCTAAAGAAAATCAGAGCTAATGTTGCAGGAGATATAGGTTGCTATACATTAGGAGCTTTACCTCCTTTAGAGTCAATGCATACTACTTTATGTATGGGAGCATCAATTGGAACTGCTCTAGGAATGGAAAAAGCTAATCCAGAGTTAGCTAAAGAAACAGTTGCTGTTATAGGCGATTCAACATTTATGCATTCTGGTTTAACAGGAATAGCTGATATGTTATATAATAAGGGTACTGGTACAGTTATGATTTTAGATAACAGTATTACAGCTATGACTGGACATCAACATAATCCTACTACAGGGTATACACTAGGTATGGAGCCAACACATGTTGTTGATATAGAGGCAGTTGTAAAAGCTCTTGGAGTAAAGAGAGTTTACACTATAGATCCTTTTGAACTAAAAGACTTAGAAAAATTACTTAAAGAAGAAATGGCTACACGAGAGCCTTCAGTGATCATTGCAAAGAGACCATGTGCGCTAATTATTAAGCCAGATCCTGTTAGAACATATGTTGATCACGATGTATGTATTGGATGTAAAGCGTGTATGCGTGTAGGTTGTCCAGCGATTACCTTTGAAAACAATAAATCCAACATCAATGATGCATTATGCGTATCATGTGGCGTGTGTCAAAGAGTTTGCCCTGTTGGAGCAATCAAGAGGGAGGAGTAATAATGAAAAGTCAAAACATTATTTTAGCTGGCGTAGGTGGTCAAGGAACTATTTTAGCAAGCAAAGTACTTGCAGATGTTGCTATGATTGAAGGATATGATGTTAAAATCAGTGAGATTCATGGTATGGCACAAAGAGGCGGCAGTGTTATTACTCATGTTAAGTTTGCTGCAAAAGTTAATTCTCCATTGATAGAGAATGGGCAAGCAGATTATATTATCGCTTTTGAATTACTAGAAGCTTTAAGAAGACTTCATTTCTTGAAAGATGGCGGAGAAATTATTGTAAATGAGCAAAGAATTGACCCAATGACAGTAATAACAGGCAGATCAGAATACCCTGAAGGTATTGTTAAAGAGCTAAATAAAAAAGCAAAGGTAAGAACAATGAAAGCTTTAGACATGGCAAAAGAGCTTGGCAATGTAAGAGTTGTTAATATCATAATGCTAGGGTATCTAGCTAGCAAAATGGATATTAAAATTGAGCATTGGCATCAAGCTATGAAAAACCAGATAAAAGAGCGGTTTATTGATTTGAACTTGAAAGCTTTTGATTTAGGGTATAATATACAATAGTAAATTAACATAAGGAATTGAGGAATGTAAATGAGTGTTGAGAGAATTGCAGTAGTTACAGATAGTTGTGCTGATATCCCTAAAGATTTTGCAGAAAAATTGGGAGTGACCGTGATACCTTTAAATGTAATATTTGAACAAGAAGTGTTAAAAGATGGTGTTGATATTACTTCAAGTGAGTTTTATGATAGATTGGCACAAGCTGAAAAATTACCTACATCGTCACAACCTACACCAGCAGAGTTTGAAGAAGTATATAAGGGCTTATTAACTGAGTATGATAGAATTGTATCAGTTCATTTGTCAGAAAAGCTAAGTGGCACCATTCAATCAGCGAGAATAGCAGCTAAAAGTTTTGGAGATAAAATTCTTGCATTTGATAGTGAATCTATTAGTGTTGGTGTGGCATTGCAAGTAGAAGCTGCAGTTGAAGCAATTAAAGAAGGTAAAGCTTTTGAAGAAATAAAGAATTATCTTGAAAAAGTTAGAGCTTCTACTCATATTCTGTTTACATTGGATACCCTGAAATATTTAGAAAAAGGCGGCCGTATCGGGAAAGCTGAATCGCTACTGGGATCAGTACTAAATATTAAACCTATCATTATTGTAAAAGAAGGCTTTTACCATGCATTTGGCAAAACAAGAAGCCAGAATAAATCTATCAAGAAAATAGCAAACTATTTAATTGAAATTAGCCAAGATAAGGAAGTAAAGCGGCTAGCTTTAGGTCATGGTATGGCAGCAGAAGCAGTTGAAAGACTCAAGAACGAACTTGAAAAAGCATTTAAAATTAAAGCATCTATGGTTTCAGAAGTAGGACCAGTTATTGGAGTTCATACAGGACCTGGCACTATTGGTGCTGCAATATCATTTGAATAAAAAAATAGACCCTAGACATCATGTCTAGGGTCTATTTATTTACATTCTTTCTGGAGTTGGAATATTTAACAAATCAAGTCCAATTTTCAATACTCTATTAGCTGCATTACATAGTAATAATCTTGCATTTTGAGTAGATTTTTCATCAACTAATATCTGATTGTTATGATAGAATCTGTTAAAGGCTCGAGCTACTTTCATAATTTGCCTACTTACTAAAGATGGTTCAAATTGAATTGACGCTTCTTTTATTGCATTAGGTAGATCATATATGGCTTTTAGTAGTTCAATACTCTCAGTATCAGCAATTAGACTATATTCTACATTAAGGCTGATACTTTCTTGAGCTCTTTCTAAAACTCTGCAAGAGCGTGCATATGTATATTGAACATATGGTCCAGTTTCTCCTTCAAAGCTTAATAGCTCATTCCAATCAAAGACGATGTCATTGATTCTATTGTTGTATAAATCATTAAAGATTAACGCTCCCACAGCAACTTCTTGAGCTACTCTCTCTTTATTAGGTAGATTGGGGTTCCTCTGTTCAATAATTCCCTGGGTTTTTTCAATAGCTTCATTAAGGACCTCTTTAAGAAGAATAACATTACCTTTTCTTGTCTGCATTCTTCCCTCTGCCAATCGAACTCTTCCAAATGGTACATGATGAAGATTATCAGCCCAATCATATCCCATTAGTTTAATAACTTTTATCCACTGGGTGAAATGAAGGCTTTGTGAATAGTCTGTAACGTATAGGGCTTTTACAAAGTTATATTCATTTTTGCGATAGAAAGCTGCTGCAATGTCTCTTGAAGTATAAATAGTTGTACCATCAGCTTTTCTAATAAGACAAGGGGGCATATCTTCTCCAAGGTGTACAATTTGAGCTCCATCACTCTCTAGTAGAAGATTTTTTTCTTCTAATTCTGATATCACAGGGTCTACTTTATCTATATAAAAACTTTCTCCTGTGTTGTAATCAAAATTTATCCCAAGTATATTATATAATTTATTAAACTCTTTCATACTTACTTCACTAATTGATTTCCAAATCTGTAGTGCTTCAGTGTCACCGTTTTCTAGCTTTTTAAACCATGCCCTAGCTTGGTTCTCAAGCTCTGGGTCCTTATCTGCTTCATCATGAAATTTAACATATAATTTTACTAACTCGTTTATAGGATCAGCATCTATTATGTTGTCATCTCCCCACATTTTATAAGCTAAAATCTGCTTGCCAAACTGTGTTCCCCAATCACCAAGGTGATTGATACCAACACATGTATAACCTAAATGGGTATAGATGTTATAAAGAGATTGACCAATGACTGTTGATCGTAGGTGTCCTATATGAAAAGGCTTAGCAATATTAGGTGAAGAATAATCAATTACAACACTTTGGTCTTTTTTGCTTTCGCCGCCAAAAGAGCCTTTAGCACTTTCTATATCATGTAAAAGCAATTTTGCAAATTCTGCATAATTAAGATAAAAGTTTAGGTATGGTCCTTGAGCTTCTATTCTATTGAAGATAGAGTGACTTAACCCTGAATTTGATAAATCTATTGCGATAGAGTTTGGTGCTTTTTTGAAAGTTCTAGCTAATTTAAAGCAAGGAAGAGCATAATCTCCCATTTCTGCTCTAGGTGGAACTTCAATCATTTCGTATATTTCGTCATAAGACAAATTTGCTGTTTCAGCTAGTAATTCGCTTATTATTCTTTTTATGTCTAGCATGCCTTTGCCTCCTTATATATCTTACTTGGGAAAAGTACCACAAAAGGATTGAAAAAGCAAGGATTTTAAAATAAAATGAAATATCAATTAATTTATTCAAATATGATATAATTAAACTATTATATAAGGAGGGTAGTGCTTTGGAAACAAAAAATAAAAACAGAAATAATATTATACCATTTGGACGAAACTCTCAATTTTATTTTAATCGTGCAATGCAAGAGTATGAAAAAGGAAACTTATTAAGAGTTAAAGAGCTAATCGAACTAGCTATTGAATATAATAAAGATGATATTTGGAACTATTATAACCTTGCACTTACTCTTGAAGAACTTGAGGATTATAGAAGTGCTATAAGAGTTTGGCAAGACCATATTATAGGTAATGAGGAGTTAATGTCAGAAGCTTACTTCCATTTAGCTCTTTGTTATTCAGAAATAGATGAGTTGACTGAGTTTAGAAAGTATTTAGACCTATATTTAGAAGTTGAAGATGACCAGGACATGAAAGAAATTGCTTTGCAATTAATGGAATCTTTAGAGCAAGAAGATATGACAGAGATTTTAAGTAAAACTGAGTCAAGACAAGATATTATGAAGAGCCTTGAATCAAAAATTTCTATTTTCTTGTTTAATGAAGACTATCAGAAGGCTCTTGATGAGTGTTTTAATATGATGGATAAAGAGGGCAGGTTAGTTCCTTTATTAAATAGAGCTGCTTTAATAGCTTTATTAGCAGATATGCCTGCTATTGCCTATGATTTAATAGAAGAAGTTCTTGAAGTAGATCAAGATAATGTCGGTGCAATTTCAAACTTAGCACTTTATCATTACTATCACCAAGACGAAATTAATGTACAAAAGGTTGTTGAAAATATGGAGGGCTTTGAGTTCTATGTTTTAGGAGATCTGCTTAAGTGGACTAAAACATTAGGACAAATGGAAAAGCACAATAGAGCCTATAGTATATTACAACAAGTTTATTGGGACGGAGAATTGAGTATAGAGTTATGTTATCAACTAGGGGTAGCAGCTATCAAGCTTGGTAAATACAATAAAGCTAAATCTTATTGGCAGCAAGCTTCTCTTTTGGCAGGGGTATATTCTCCAGCTGAACTATATTATCAAATAATAATACAGGTAAATGATATTGCAGTTTTAAACTCTTTTGTAAGCTATAATTATGAGTGGCCACTGATAGAAATAATTGAAAACTATAATACGTGTAAAGTTGGTCAGCTTGACCAAACCTTAATATATATTGCAATGAAATATTACATCCGCTATGGCAATACTAGGACATTTGATTTTTTTGAAAATTTAATTGAGGCGCTCAAAGAAGATTATAAGAATGATTTAATTCAAGAGGTATTGATTTCTTCACATGATAAGATAAAGTATGAATATTTAAAGAGATACAATCCAGAGTTAAAAGGAGTTAGAAAATACTCATATAAAGGATCAATTTATTATTTAAATAGTTGTCTTTTAGATAATGTGAAAGGTAACTGTTTAAGAGTGTTAAGAGGTATAAAGAAAAGTCTAGCAAAATATCAAGATAATACAATAATTAAACTAGCAGAAAAATTGTGGTGTGCATATTGTAATATGGGTTTAGAGAATGTAAGAAGAATCAATAAAGAAGAAGTTTGGTTAGCTGCAATTGAACATATCGCTATTAGTATAAGCGGGTATGATATTAATGAAGAGATGCTGGCTAATAGATATGATGTCCAAGAGAAATCGCTAGTAAGAGCGATTGAAGATATTAGAGGAGTTATTGTGAGATGAATGTATTGGAAAAAGAAAAAGCTCTAATTGAACTATTAAGGGAAAAAGAGAGTGTAGCAATAGCCTTTTCAGGTGGAGTAGATAGTACCTATCTATTAGATGTGGCAAATGGTATTCCTGGATTGAATGTAGTAGCTATAACAGCAAAATCTCCTCTTCATGCTAAAGATGAAGGAAGTTTTGCAGATAGGTTTTGCACTGAACGAGGAATTGAGCATGTGATGATAGATATGCCATTGCTTCAATATAAGGAGATAAGAGAGAACTCCCCAAAGAGATGTTATTATTGCAAGAAGGTTATCTTTAGTGCGCTAAAAAGCCGGTTAGGTGAAGAGTATGTACTTGCAGATGGCACAAATTTAGATGATTTTAATGATTACAGGCCAGGGCTTCAAGCTTGTGAGGAGCTTTCTGTTTGGCATCCTCTATCAGAGGCAAAACTTGCAAAGAGTGAAATCTATGAACTATCCAAGATAAGAAGACTAGAAACTTCAGATAAGCCACCATTTGCTTGTTTGGCATCAAGAATACCGTATGGACATTTCTTGACTAAAGACAACCTTGAGCAGGTTGAAGAAGCGGAGAAGTTCATACAGTCTCTTGGATTTAAACAATATAGAGTAAGGCATCACGGAGAAATTGCAAGAATCGAATTGTTGCCTCATGATATAGGAAAACTTTTAGATGAAAGTATTCGCCTGCAGATAGATAATAAACTAAAATCATTAGGATTTAGTTATGTTGCTCTAGATCTAAAGGGTTACAAGACAGGCAGTATGAACATCGGTGTAAAAAAGTAGAAAAATATGTTGTATTACAATGGTCCTTTAGGGACTTTTGTTTTTTACTAGTCAATTTTATGTTAAACTAAGTCTAGAAAACTTTAGTTAGGTGGGCAATTATGAAAGAATTTTTAACTAAGAATAAAGATGCTTTGAAAAAACCAATCCTGTATATTTTAGTGGGACTTTTTGTGTTTTACACAGGGTACATTTCAGGTAACATGGAAAATCCAATAACATTAGCACTTGGCCTTGGTTGTGTCACTTTTGGAGTAAGGGACATTGTTGTCTTGGCACTAAAGGAGTTTGATCTATAGACATGAAAAAGTATATCGAAGAGTTAAGGAGTAAACTGCGAGATAATGATCTAAGACTAACTAATCAAAGAAGAATCATACTTGAAGCATTATATGATAATCGTCATGATCACTTAAATGTTGAAGAGATATATAAATATGTAAACGAAAAAAATCCTGAAATTGGCCTAGCTACTGTATATAGGACTCTAGACACATTTGTTGAGTTAGGAATAGCACATAAGATGGAGTTTGGAGATAAAGGCGCTAGGTACGAGCTAAGGGATGAAGATGCTGTGCATTATCATCATCATCTATTCTGTGTAGAATGTGGAAAGATTATAGAGTTTAATGATGATGGGCTAGATAGTTTAGAGAATAGAATAATGAAAGAGCATGATTTCTTGATAAAAGATCATTCACTTAGGTTTTATGGGTTATGCTCAAATTGTAAAGACAAAGAGTAGTGGAGGAGTAATTATGAAGAAGGTAAGAACAAGGTTTGCACCAAGTCCAACTGGTTACATGCATATAGGTAATTTAAGAACAGCGTTGTATACTTATTTAATTGCTAAAAGTAATGATGGAGATTTTGTGCTCAGAATAGAAGATACCGACCAAGGAAGGTATGTAGAAGGAGCATTAGAATTTATATATGAAACATTAGCGTTAACTGGGCTTAAATATGATGAAGGCCCTGATGTAGGTGGAGATTATGGTCCTTATGTTCAAAGTCAAAGAAAAGAGATATATAAAGAACATGCACATGACTTAATAGATAAGGGTGCTGCTTACCCATGTTTTTGCACTAAAGAGAGACTCCAAGAAGCAAGAGAAGAAGCTTCAAGTAAAGAAGGTGTATGGAGATATGATAGAAAGTGTCGAGATATCCCATTTGATGAAGCTAAGGAAAGAATGGCAAATGAAACCTATGTTGTAAGGCAAAAAATGCCAATAGAAGGAAAGACTAGTTTTGATGATATAGTTTTTGGGCAAATAACTGTTCCTAACGAAGAACTAGAAGATCAAATATTATTAAAAGCTGATGGGTTACCTACTTATAATTTTGCAAATGTGGTTGATGACCATCTTATGGATATTACACATGTTGTAAGAGGTACAGAGTATTTGTCATCTGCTCCAAAGTATAACCTTTTATATGAAGCCTTTGGTTGGGAGATTCCAACTTATGTACATCTTACACCAATTATGAAAGAGCCAGGCAAGAAATTAAGCAAAAGGTCTGGGGATGCTTCATTTAATGATTTTTATGAAAAAGGATATTTAAAAGAAGCAATTATAAATTACATTGCCCTATTGGGTTGGAGCCCAGGGTCAGAGCAAGAAATTTTCACTTTAGAGGAGTTAGTGCAGGCATTTTCTATAAAAGGATTGAGTAAGTCGCCTGCAGTTTTTGATGTGGATAAACTGCGTTGGATGAATGGGGTGTATCTTAGAAACTTGAGCCTTGAAGATTTTTATGAAGTGGCAAAAGAGTACATCACAAAGGTTTTCCAAGACAAAAGCTATGACAAGGAGTACGTATCAGATTTATTACATAATAGAGTAGAAGTACTATCTGAAATACCAAGCATGTTAGATTTTATATCAGAACTGCCAGACTTTGATTTAAAACTAATAGAACATGAAAAATCAAATACTGGTATTGAGAAAGCTTTAGAAAGCTTAAAAGCAAGCAAAGATGCATTAGAAAGCGTTGTCACATGGGAAAAACAAGAGTTAATGGCTGCATTAAAAGGGGTTATAAAAGATTTGGAAGTTAAGACTCCCGCAGTCTTATGGCCTGTGAGGATAGCTGTATCAGGTAGAGAATCAACACCTGGTGGGGTATATGATGTATTGTTGCTTTTAGGAAAAGATGAAATACTTAATAGACTTAGCATAACAATTAATAGAATAGAGGAGAGTATTTAATCATGAAAAGAACTTTCAAAGTTGTAGGTATGTCGTGTATGCATTGTCAAAGAGCAGTTCAGAATGCTTTAGAAAACAACGATATGATTCACAGTGTAGATGTGGATCTAAAAAGCGGTGAAGTCCAAATTGAGTGTGATGACTCTTTAGATATGGATATGGTAGTAGAAATTATTGAAAACACAGGATATAAAGTAAAATAGTTGTTGGAGGAATACAATGCAAAACTTATTACGAAGTTTACCAAAAGTTGACGATGTTCTAAACAATGGAGACATAAAGCTTTATATTGATAAGCTTGGGAGAGAACCTGTGGTTGATATAATTAGGCAGGTTCTGGAAGGTGTTCGTAATGATGTTCTTAGCAAGAAAGTTGCTGATGATGCTCTAGGCGTTGCTCTAGCAAGGATAAAGACCTCTCTAAGGGATTTAGAGAGGTTCTCTTTGCAAAGAGTCCTAAACGGCACAGGAGTTATCCTGCACACAAATTTAGGAAGAGCAAAGCTGTCAAAGGAAGCTATTGATCGGGTTATAACAGTTGCTTCAAACTATTCAAATCTAGAGTATGATTTAGATAAAGCAGGCAGAGGCTCGCGATATAGTCATGTAGAAGACCTCCTTAAGAAAATTACAAATGCAGAAGACGCTCTAGTAGTAAATAACAATGCTGCTGCTGTACTTCTTGCACTAAATACACTAGCTAAGGGTGGAGAAGCTATTGTATCTCGAGGACAGCTTATTGAAATTGGCGGATCATTTAGAATACCTGATGTTATGGAACAAAGTGGATGTAAGTTAAAAGAGGTAGGAACAACTAATAAGACCCATATAGAAGACTATGAAACTGCGATAAATGAGCATACTACAGCTTTACTCAAAGTACATACAAGTAATTATAAAATTTTAGGATTTACTAAAGAAGTTACTACAGAAGAAATGGCTGTTTTAGGAAAGAAATATAACTTACCAGTTATAGAGGATCTGGGAAGTGGTATGATAATAAATCCAAAGAAGTTAGGCTTATCGTATGAACCAACTGTAGCTGAAGTTATTGCACAAGGAGCTGATGTAGTTACTTTTAGTGGGGATAAACTTTTAGGAGGACCCCAAGCTGGAATAATTGTAGGTAAAAAAGAGTATGTGAGCAAGATGAAAAGCAATCATTTAAATAGAGCTTTAAGGATTGATAAAATGACTCTTGCAGCACTTGAGGCAACCTTAAAACAATATTTAGATGAAGAGCGCGCTTTTCAAACTATTCCAATTATTAAGATGCTTGCAATGACAAAAGATGAGTTAAGTGACAGAGCTGATGTGATACTTGCAAAACTTATTGGGGAGTTAGAAGATAGAGCACAACTTAAGAAGGTTTCATTATCAGGCCAAGTAGGAGGTGGGGCTCTACCTTTAGATAGAACAGATTCATGTGGAATATCAATAGTCCCAAAAGAATTAAGTGTATCCGAATATGAAACTAAGTTAAGAATGGCAGATTTACCTCTTATAGGTAGGGTTGAAGATAATCAATTTTTAGTCGATTTAAGAACAATAGATGAAACGGAAGAAGAACTGCTAATAAAATCTTTAGTAGCACCACTCTTGGGTGATTAGAATGAAGCATATTATTATTGGTACAGCTGGTCATGTTGATCATGGTAAGTCAACATTAATTCGAGCGCTGACGGGTATTAACCCTGATAGGTTAAAAGAGGAGCAACAAAGAGGCCTTACCATTGATATTGGGTTTGCCTATTTTGATTTGCCAAGTGGGAGAAGAGCAGGAATTGTCGACGTTCCCGGGCATGAAAAGTTTGTTAAGAATATGCTAGCTGGTGCTGTAGGTTTTGACGTAGTAGTTTTAGTTATTGCTGCTGATGAAGGTATTATGCCACAGACAAGAGAGCATTTGAATATATTATCGTTATTAAATGTAACAAAAGGGCTTATTGCTTTAACAAAGGTTGATATGGTAGAAGAAGATTGGGTAGAGCTTGTAATGGAAGACATATCTGAGCAACTTGAAGGTACATTTTTAGAAAAAGCTCCAATTATACCAGTTGCAGCTCTTAAAGGATATGGCCTGAATGAGTTAGTAGAAAACTTAGATGTATTAACTCAAGATGTAAAAGAAAGAACTCAAGAAATACCATTTAGACTGCCAATAGACAGGTCTTTTCCTATAAAGGGGTTTGGGACTGTTGTAACAGGAACTTTAATGGAAGGATTAATTAAAGTTGGTGATATTGCACAACTACAACCACTAGGGAAAGAAACAAAGATTCGTAGCATACAAGTACATGGGGACAAAAGTGAAGTTGCCTATGCTGGACAACGGGTTGCTTTAAACTTGGCAGATGTTACTGTTGAAGAGTGTCAAAGGGGAGAAATTTTGTCACAACCAAGTTTGCTAAAACCCACAATGATGCTGGATGTCTCATTTAGATTACTAAAAGATGCAAAAAGGCCATTAAGACATTGGGATCGTGTTAGGGTACATATTGGTACTTCTGAGGTTTTAGCGAGAATTGCACTTATTGGAATGGAAGAGATTTATCCTGGGGATGAAGCACTAATACAATTAAGGCTTGAAGAGAAAATAGCTGCTTTAAGAGATGATTATTATGTTTTAAGATCATACTCTCCTGCTGAGACTATTGGTGGAGGGAAAGTGTTAGATCCAAATCCTATCAAAAAGAAAAGGTTTTCTAAAGGTGTTTTAGAACAAATGCAACTTCATGCTGAAGGTAGTGATGAAGAGATTTTAGTTAATGAGCTTCTAACTGCTAGAAAAGCAGTTATTAGAATAGATGAGCTGATTGATGAGTCGGCTCTAAGAAGCCCTCAAAAAACGCTACGAAACTTGATTCAATTAGGTGATATCATAGAGTTTGATATAAATCAAAAGTATTATATTGCGGAAGAAAGACTTGAAAAGATTAATGATAAAATATACGAATTTCTGAGTAGTTATCACAAAAAATGGCCTCTTAGAACAGGTGTTGCGTTAGCAGAGGCGAATTCAAGGTTCTTTGACGGCTTACCAGCAAAAGTGTTTCAAGAAGTAGTAAAAGAACTAGAAAACTATGGTCAAATCAAGGCAGATGGAAACCACTTAAGATTGCAAAGCCATGAAGTTGATTTTGGTGGTGAATATGATACACTACATAAGAGAATATTAGAAATTTTTAAAAGTGAAGGTTTCTCTCCTCCTGATGTAGTTGGGGTGTCTTCAATTACCAATTTTAGTTTTGAAGATTGTCAAGAAATGATAGATGCTATGACAAGAAGAGAAGAACTCATTAAGCTTGGCGAGGACTTTTATCTACTTAAAGAGCTTTATGAGAAAGCCCTAGAATACCTAAAAAGTTATCTAAAAGAAAATGAGTCAATTGACTTAGGTGAGTTTAGAAATTTATTAGACACGAGTAGAAAGTATGCATTACCTTTGCTAGAGCATTTTGATTATGTTGGTGTAACAAAAAGAAAAGCAGATAATTCAAGGCAATTGGCCAAATAGCTGCTATAGTTTGGAGGAATAGAAGTGCAGATAATAAGAGTGATATTGTTTGCAGTAGTGGGTTTGTATAGTGCATACTTGCTATTTGATTCAATTAAAAACAAAAATCGTGGAGACTTTGTAATGGCAATAATACTCTTGGTATTGTTAGTCCTGACAAGGTTTGTTAGCATAGTATATATATCAGGGCCATCTATGCAGCCTACATTCCATACAGGGGACTGTATCCTAATTTTTAGAACTGATAAAGTTGATAGAAATGATATAGCAGTGATAGAGTGGCAGGATAAGTGGTTGATAAAAAGAGTTGTAGGATTGCCTGGCGAGACTTTCGAAATGGAAGAGGGAAGAACCTATATTGATGGGGAGTTACTTACAGAAGAGTTCGATTTTTATTCAGGGAATAGAAGTCTTCCATTGATTACAATTCCCAATGATTATGTTTTTATAATTGGTGATAATAGAGAAAACTCTCATGATTCGAGAGCATTTGGACCAGTGCCGTCAACTGATATTTATGGTAGATTAATTTTTAGATTGGACTTTGTTGCAAAGGTGCCATTTCTACAAAAATTCATTGAGATGATGGCAACAATTCAAACTGGATAGGAGAAACTATGGAGACTAAATTAATAAAAGAAAAGCAGCTTGGCAGACACCCAGAGTACCCTGGTGTTGATATAGCGCCAATGGTGGGGAATGATTTGTCCTCAGACTATCGTTGTGCTATAGTTAAAGTACATCCTGGTGGAGAGATATTACCTCATATTCATGATACATTAGAGGTAGCTTATATAATTGAAGGTGAAGGTAAATTACTAAAAAATGGTGAGACAGTCACTATTAAATCAGGTGAAGTTATGTATGCACCAGCAGGCATTACTCATGGTATCAAAAATGATGGTGTATGCGACATGTTGTTATTTGCAACATTCCCAAATTGTAAAAAATAAAGGAGAGTTTCTAGTGGAAAAAATTTTATTGTATTCTATGGATGGTTGACCAGCGTGTGTTGAGATCAAAGGGTTCTTTGATGAGAATAATGTAGACTATGAAGTGAAAGACGTAAGAAGAGATCAGCAAGCTAGAAATGAATTGATTAAAGTATATAAACAAAGAAGCGTTCCTGTTACTGTTATAGGAGAAGAAGTTATAGTTGGCTTTATTGAGCCAAAGCTAAGAGAAGTTCTAGGAATATAAAGTTTAGCCTCCCAATTTTGGGAGGCTATTTTATTTCCAGCTTGTGTAAAGTTCAGCGATTACTTGTTCAATAGGAGCTTTATATATTTCTATGTCATGAATTGAGTCTATGTTTGATAGCTCATTTAAAACAGATGGAATTGAGTTTTTCTGACTATCAAATTGATATTCTGAAAACCCTTTTTCGCTTTTTATGAGTTTTGCTGTTTTAAGGTTGTGCTTATGCCCATTATTTGTGTAAATCTTTATTCTACATAAGTTGCCAGTGTGCTCTCTTAAAGAATCAAAACTCCCATCAAAAGCAATTTGTCCATTAGATAGTAAAATTATTCTTTGAGCCATTTCTTCTAAATCATCCATGTCATGGCTAGTTACAACAATTGTCACTCCGTCTTCTTGATTAATTTTTTTTAGATAATCAATCATATGTCTTTTAGCCAAAACATCAAGTCCTAATGTTGGCTCATCTAAAAAGATTACATCTGGATTATGAAGTAGCATTAGAGCTAGGTCTGCCCGCATTCTTTGCCCTAAACTAAGTTCCCTAGCAAATGTATCTAGTATAGCAGATAAATCAAGTAGTTCAATCAGTTTATCAAGCCTTTTTTTGAACTGATCTTTGTCGATGTTCCAAGCTACTCGCTTCCAATCAAAGCTTGCTGAAATTGGATGATCCCACCATAGTTCAGTTCTTTGTCCAAAAACTACACCTATTCTTTTCATCAGCTCAATTCTAGATACTTTAGGATTAAGTCCTAATACAGACACTTTCCCATAAGAAGGATGCATGATTCCTGATAAAATCTTAATAGTAGTACTTTTCCCTGCACCATTGGCTCCAGCATAAGCAACAAACTCACCTTTATTAATTTTGAGTGATACATCATTAAGAGCTTTAACTGTTTTGGTTTTTGGTTTGAGTAGATTTGTCACAATGTCTTTAATGTCAGATCCTCTTTGCCATTGTTTAAATTCTTTAGTTACATTTTCTATATTAACGGCGATGTCCACGGTCTGCATAACGTATTGATCCTTTAGTTGCATAATGTTTTAGTCCTTTCCTAAATAAGATTGTGGCGATTAATAATAATGATAAGGTTACTATTATTAATAAGTAGTTTGTAAAATTTAGTTTATTGCCTAAGAGTAGGTTTGCTGGATACCAAGCTGTCATACCTATAGGCAAAATGGTTGTAAAAATAATTTGTAATTGATAAGGTATACCTCCCAAGGGGAAGCCTTTCAAATTATCTAGTAGCCCTACAGCTGCTGTTGAAACTTCTTCTCCTGCTACTGGAGCATAAAATGCTATGCATGAGAAAATATAAGAGAAGCTGAATATAATTATTACTGAGCAAATAAGATAAAAGATTAAAAAACCAATATCAAGTATGTTTAAATTCAAATTAAGTTTAATGCTTGAAAAAGCTATTAATCCTATTCCACAAAGAAATGTGCTGCTTCCTGAAAATGGGATGAAACCGTCAGTTAGCAGTTGCATCCATATAGGATTAGGCTGAATAAGTTTGTGATCAAGTTGACCTCTTCCAATAATTCTACTTATATAGCCTACATTATTCATTGTGAAAAACATTAGATTTAAACCATCTAGTAAGCATGCAAAACCAAGCATAAATAATATATGGTCAGAGCTCATACCACCAATACTGTCAAACCTTTGAGACAGTAAAAACATTGCTAAAATTGTAGAGAGGCTTGATACTAAATCTGCCATTATATTAAGGACGCAATTTTTTGTATCCCTTAAAAACCACAATAAATCTAATTTTGCAGATATTCCATATAAAGCAAATATCCTTTTCATATTAGCCACCATAAGAAACCATCCTTTCTTGACTCTTGCTAAATAAAGTTACAGCCATTGGCCAAAGTACTATATTCCAAAATACTTGAAGACTGATTATGCTTGCAACATTACCATTTCCAGTAAGAATTAAAAGCGGAGCACTTGCTAATGAACCAAAAGGTAGCACCTCTAAAACTTTTGCCAAACTATAGGGCATAAAGTCAAAGGGAATTACTGCTCCTGATAAAAAGGTAACAAGAGCAACTCTGATTGAATAGGCCGTATAATGTGCATTTCTCAGTCTAATTACAAATGCTGCAAATATGTAGTCAAAAGCAAATCCAAGTGATATTGACAGGGATAAGCTTAGTAAAAACATAATCCCATGACTGGCTAAGTATTTACTTAGATTGAAATAGCGTATTGATATAAGTAGCACTGGGATTGAAAAAAACACAGTTTTTGGAATCCATGACCCAACAGTTTCAGCACTCAATTGAACTAATACAGGCAAAGGCTTTAAATAACGCGATATTATTGATCCTTCCCAAAAAGCAGTAGTTGCAGGTGTTACAATATTTAGCTGTTCGCTAAGAATAGATGCTAATATTGAGTAAAGAAACAGTTGCTCGATAGTGAAAATACCCAAGTCAACTCCTTGATTATGTAAAGAGTTCCATATAAGTAGAAAGACAAATAGTTGCACGAGCTTTAAAAAGTAGTTCCCGAATATGTAAAGTAAGCCTCCATCAAAAGCTTTAGTTGCAGACAGTGATATAGTCTTAATGTAAGTTAACATTTTTATTTTCCTTTCATATAAAAAAGCCATAGGTAAAAATACCCATGGCTAAAGTTTAAAACACTAGATTTAAACACAAAGATTGCGTTTTATCTAAAATATAAAGCCATGGAAATGTGACACACCCCATGACTTCTTTTAAAAAATAGATAATTATCTTAAAAGAACATCATTAGGTGCTAAAAAAGGGTACAGTCCCCCCTTGGTTAGATTTAGTATTGCTGATTTTCTTTTTAAGATAACAAATGTCATATGAATAACGAATGTTTTTAACATATCTATTTCCTCCGTAAATTTAACAACGTAATCTTATTATCTTTTTAGTATATAGTCAAGATGATATAATCAAGTAAGTGCTTAATTTAACGATTTTGTAACAAAAGGAGCTAATATGAACAAATATAATATTGGAATTGACATCGATGGAACATTAACTGAACCTGATTTCTGGGTAGAAACAATGAACAGGTATTTCAACAAAGAAATTAACTATCATGAGAACAGGGTATATGATTGGCTAGAAGCTTATGATCTTAGTTATGAGGAGTTTGAAAAATTTTACAAAACAGAAGGGCCAAGAATGCATCTTGAAGCAAAGATAAGACCTGGTGCAAAGAAAGTAATAAGTTATTTTTCTAAGCACTTTAACATTTACTACTTAACAGCAAGGCAAAGTTGGTTAGAACCAGTGACGGCTAAATGGCTAAGTAAACATGAACTACCTGGAGAACATTATGTTCTTGGAACTCATAAAAAGTTGCCATATGCAAAAAAACTTAGTTGTGATTTTTTTATAGAAGACAACATAAATGTAGCTAGAGAACTAGCTAGTGATGGAATTAAAGTGGTTTTGATTAATTGTCCATATAATATGAATAGTAATCTAAATAAAAACATCATTAGAGTCGATAATTGGATAGAGATACGTAAAGTAATAAATCAATTAGCAGGTAATCTGATTTGAGCGTAGAGACTTTAAAATATTAAATGATAGGAGCAATGTGATTGATGTAAATAAATTCATTGACGATAATAAGGAGCTTTTTATTAATATCAATGATAAAATTTGGGAATATGTAGAAACTAGATTTGAAGAGTATGAATCAGCAAAGCTTTTATTTGAGGCTTTAGGGGAAGAAGGATTTAGTGTTGATGAAAATGTAGCTGATATGGAGACTGATTTTTTAGCTGAGCATGGTCAAGGAAAGTCCATAATTGGAGTTCTTGGAGAGTATGACGCGTTATCAGGATTAAGTCAGGTTGGAGGAATAACAGAGCAAAAAGCAATCAAGCAAGGAGCTCCTGGACATGGTTGTGGATACAACTGCTTTGCAGCTGCCACTATAGCTGCTGTAATGTCAGTGAAAGAGTATTTAATAAACAAAGGCATAAAAGGAACAATAAAATATTATGGTTGCCCAGCTGAAGAAGGTGGATCTGGAAAAGCATATATGGCAAGGGCAGGCCTTTTTAATGACTTAGACTTAGCATAAACATGGCATCCGGGAGAATACAATTCTGTAATGTCTATGAGCAGTTTAGCTAATTTCCAGGTATATTACAGATTTTATGGTCGAGCTGCACATGCTGCGGGATCTCCTCATTTAGGAAGAAGTGCGCTTGACGCTGTTGAACTGATGAATGTGGGGGTTAATTTTTTAAGAGAGCATGTAATCCCCAAAGCTAGGATGCACTATGCTATAGCTAATACTGGAGGCTTAGCACCAAATGTAGTACAAGCAGAAGCTGAAGTATTATATTTAATAAGAGCACCTGAACTAGATTATGTTAGAGAGATGTATGAAAGAATTAATGATATAGCTAAAGGTGCCGCTTTAATGACAGGTACAAAATTAGAGATAGTCTTTGATAAAGCATGTTCAAATGTAATCCCAAATCATACTTTAGGAAAAGTATTACAAGGAAATCCAAAAGACTTTTCCAACAGGCTCAAATCCTATTAAAAAATTGTTACCTCTTCTTGATGAGGAGGGCAAAATAATAGCTAAAAGACTTGAAAATAAAAGTTTATGCCAAGAGTCTGTGCCATATATTAAATATGAGTCCCCAATGTCTGGTTCTACAGATGTAGGAGATGTTAGCTGGGTAACTCCAACTGCACAGTTTAATGCTGTGTGCTGTGCTTTAGGAACTCCGGGACATTCTTGGCAATATGTAGCACAAAATAATACCTCAATTGCTCATAAAGGAGTTTTGATAGCTGGAAAAACATTAGCTCTAGCAGCAATTGACTTATATGAAAACACAGAAATTATTAAAAAGCAAAAATAGAACACCTTGAGACTTTGGATGTGCCCTATCTCATCTGATGTTAAACCAGCTGTTCATAGAAACTTATAGCATGCAAGACCTTCTAATTTATATTAGGGGGTTTTTATTTGTAATCATATGGTCAAATTATTTCTTTGGTGTATTAAAAGGATAAATTTTTTGATATAATTTAACCACAATATATGTTGATTGGAGGTTTTAGAATGTCTAGTCAGACTAAAAAGCCTGAATCGTTTCCACAGTTTTTATTCATGCTTGTGAAAGGATTTATTACGGGGTTGCCAAAACTAATAGCAAGGAACATTATTAAGATTGTTATTATGGCAGTTGCTATTTTAATTCTTCATACATATCTGTTAGTTGATTTGAATGAAGGATTTTGGTTTGATCCTAATAATAGACTTTCAGGTATGATAAATGTGCGAAACGCAAACACAGGTTCAATTACTTTTTGGGCTGTTTCTATGTTTTTTGTTACACAACTTTGGCGTAGAAGTAGGATTAAAGGTATAAAACAAACACTAGGCGAAGTTATCACATTACCAGTCTGGCTTGGAAGTTGTATTAAGAACTCAGGCAAAGCACGATTTATAGCTCTTTCGGTTGGAGCTGCACTTGCAATACTTGTCTCAATTTTTATAACTAATAACTGGACTATCTTAGTTTTTGCTTTGTTGACAGCGCTGTCCTTCTCCTCTAGAATGCAAAGTCTATTATTAATGGCAGTAAATTTAGCAATTTCTGATTTTAACAAGATCTTTAGAAGGAAAGCAATTCAGAAGTCCCCATCAGTTGCTACAACCTCTCTAATTATCGCAGGTTTATCACTTGGTTTTATTGCCTCATTGTTTATACCACAAATACTTTGGGCAAGAGTGATAGCAATTGTTTTATTATTAGTATTATCAGTACTACAAATTAAAGGTATTATGTCACCTAAAGTAGCTGCAGGATTTCTAATATTTTCTGGGATGCAATTAGTTTTACTAAGATTTAATATCGCTTTTGCTGACGATGGAGGCTTATCAGAAGCAGGTGGAACATGGCGGTCTTGGATTGGAAGCCCTGGTGCCGGAACAGCTGTGAAAATGGGTGTGCCACCTGCTGGAGCGGGGACTGCTGGAGCACTAGTAGGGACCTTTACTGGAGAATTCATAAGTCAAGTTGATTTTGGTTTTGAAGGGCAGGAACCTGATGTAGGAGTTGTTCCTCCTGTAGTGCCATTTGAACCATATGGTGAATCTCCAGCAGAAGAACTTCCGCCTATTGTTCCTGATAAACCAGAAGTTGAACCAGGGGATGTAGACCTGGAGAACTTAAGTTCTGAAGAACAAGCTGAGTTAATCAAGAAAATCCAAGAAGCTCTTAAAAACCAAACGGAAGATGCAGAAAAGATGCAAGATGCAATCGAAAAAACCTTATCGGAAAAGGCTATGGAAGAACTTAAAAAAATACTTATAGGCCCTGATAACGTGCCTCCAGACAAAATGCCTCCTGGATATGCTGAGTGGGCTAAAGAGATGCTTGGAGCAGGATTTATCCAGGATTTCTTAAAGGGTGGCGCAAAAGAGACATTTAATACTTGTTTTGAACAGTTAAAGCAGCTTTACAATAGTAATCTTGATGGAACCGCTCTTGGTGATCTAATTAAACAAGATATATTTAATGATTTGAAAGGTGCAGCTAAGTATAAATCATGGGCAAACACAATGGATAACACACTAAAGTATGGTGGAGCTATTATGGATGCACTTGATTGGTATGGTAAGGGTGATAGCGCACTAGATGCAGCGATAAAGGGTTTTGGAAACGCTGAGCTGATGTCATACATAGGAACAAAGGTTCCAGCAATGGGTATAATGGAGTTTGCTAACTTTGTGGCGTTTGGTGGAACAGAAGCGGCAAATGTTATAAGTCCAGGTAAGACAATTACCGGAACAACCAATTATATCTATGATATGATTACAAAAGATCCAAAAGTGCTTGAAGAGAGAATGCGAAATGGTGACTATGGACCTAATGTTAAGAATTTTGTTGATGGAAACAGAATAATTAATGATGCAATTAAAGATCCAGAAGACTTCAAACGTGCATGGAATGAATTTGCCACAATTAATGAAGAAGGTGGAAGCGATTCTTTCACAGATATGTACAAAACCTCAGAAGATCTATGGAAAGTTCCAGAAGGAACGCATGATTACTCTCCTAGAAGGCTGTTTAGTTGGATAGGTAAGAAAACTACTGACGGTGTAATAGCAGCAGGTGAAACAGCAGGGCGTACAGGTAGCTGGTTAGGCAGAGCTACTTCTAATTGGTTCTAAGGAGGAATAGAAATGCCATTATTTACTTTTGATCCGTTTCAATTGACTCAATTGTCATTAAACTCGAGAAGTATACCAAATGAGATTTCTCCAATGAATCTAATTAACTTAGTGGCTGTTGGAGGGGCTAGCGATGAAAAACTTAAAGAATCTAAGGACGATTTAGTTAGACTAAAATTACTTGATGATTCAAATGATGAACTAAAACTAGCAAAAGAGCTAGAACCAGCTTTTTTAATCATTCATCAACCAAAGAAAGTATGGAAGTTTTATCGGGATGGGCTTCTTGATGTTGGTGAAGATTACTTTTGCTGGTTAGCTGGAGCTGCAGTTCAAATTACAATTGGACCAGAGCATGCTTATAATATAATCAAATATCCTTATACTGAAGAATTGGCTTTAGAATGGTTTGAAAGTGAGTTTATGAAGGACATAGAAGTGCCAGAAGAGGGACTCATTGATCAACAAATTATTCTAGGGGCTAACGAGATGCTTTTCTTAACAATGATGCAAACTATATATAAAAAGAGATACGAAAAAGATGGAAGATTAGAAAACATAAAAATAGGCATTACAGAGCTAATGAACTTTACTTATTGGAGTGAGATGCCAGAATCAATCGACGGAGATAGTTTAGAGTTTTACAAACTCCATGTGAAAAATGGAGAAGAGACACTACGCACACTAGCAGAGCTTAAGGTCAAAGGATTAATTAATATTGAAGGTGCTGAGATAAACTACTCTATTATTGGTCAGGAAATTTATTCTCCAAATAGGCTCATTGAACACATGTACTTTGCTGAGTATGGAGAAGAAACAAAGATTGCAACATTAAATGTTCTTAGAAGAGGCTATCTGTTAACAAGACCTTATGGACAGGAGAGTAAGATTGTAATCGACATTCTAAACAAAGACATCCCAAGGGAAAAGCTTTTTAATCTGCTTACTGATGAAGCGAAGATTGAACAGCTAGAGAAAAAAGAATACAAAGATGCAGATTCAAAGTTTTGTAGCAATTGTGGCAATGAAGTTCCTATTGATGCAAAGTTTTGTAAGCATTGCGGCAATGCATTTGCTGAGGAGAAAAAAGTCTTTTGTAAGGATTGCGGAACAGAAATAAAGGAAGATACTTTGTTTTGCCCAAATTGCGGAACTAGGAGGTAACAATGAGAAAACTGATAGGTTTATTACTGATTTTAAGCTTCATGATCTTTGTAGCATGTGATAATGGTGCTGATATAGAGGATCCGGTAAAGGAAGTAGTTGTATATACAGCTGTTGATCAAAACTATGCTGAGATGGTATTAGCAAAGTTTACAGCAGATACAGGAATTGTAGTTAGGCCAGTGTTTGATGTAGAAGCATCAAAAACAACTGGTTTGATTAATAGGCTTATTTCAGAAAAAGACAGCCCAACAGCTGATGTTTTCTGGAACAACGAAATATCACAAACATTATTGCTTGAAAAAGAGGGTGTTTTAGCATCATATTCTTCTATATCTGCAAGTGATATTCCTGATAACTATAAAGACCCAGATGGTTATTGGACAGCTTTTGGTGGGAGAGCAAGATGTTTTATTATCAATACAGAGTTAGTTAAAGAAGAAGATTATCCAACACATCTTTCTGATATGTTCTCTGATAAGTATGATCCAGCACAAATAGCTTTAGCAAGGCCTTTGTTTGGAACAACTTTGACACAAGCATCTGCTTTATATGCTCATTGGGGAGACCAAGCAGGCAGAGAATTTTTTAATGATATTGTAGACCATGGTATATCTATAGTTGAAGGAAACTCAGTGGTTAAGGACATGGTTGCAGAAGGAAGAATGCATTGGGGTTTAACTGATACAGATGATGCTATTGTTGCAATGGAGGCTGGTTATCCAGTTATAGTTTTGATACCAGACCAAGAACCAGGAGATATGGGAACATTAGTTATTCCAAACTCTGTTGGCATGATAAATGGAGCACCAAATGAAGAAGCAGCAAAAGCTTTTATTGATTGGTTATTGCTACCTGAGCAAGAAAAGTACCTAATTGATATTCACTGGACACAGGTTGCAGTTAGGGATGTAGGAGCAGATTCACTTATCCCAATTGATAATTTAATAACTATGCCTGTAACGTTTGATGATATTTTTGATGGATTACAAAAAGCAGAGAATGACTTAAGAGAGCTATTCTTAAACTAAAATGGTTTATAAGAATCTTATTGGGAGATTTAAATGGCCCATATTTCTAATCGGATTTATTGTAATAATATATCCAATGATTGCACTGCTGCTAGAGGCTTTGCCAAGTAGCAGCGGTGCTTTTACATTCTTTAGCAATAGTAGAATTAGAAATTTGTTTTTTAGAACTCTAGTCTGGTCGATGTCGGTTAGTGTCGGCACGGTTATTTTAGCTTCTTTAGCTAGTAGCTTTATATGGATTAAAGGGTTATATAAAAGCTTAACTCTAATTGTCTTATTATTACTTGCTTTTTTAGTTCCACCATTTATTCACTCAGCAGCTTGGAGTCATATCTTAATAGATGTTTTTAATCTTTCCTATAGAACTGTTGCGAGCACAACGACTACAGCATGGATTCAGCTTTGCTGCTATTTATCACTCGCTGTAGGTGCAATTACTTTGGCATTAAATAATCTAGATGAGCAAGAAATTGCAGTTGGCAAGACTCTTGGAAATGACTTTTTAGTTTACAGAAAGGTCGTTTTACCAAGTATAAAGCCAGTTCTGATGATAATATTAGGATTAGTCTTTATATTATCATTTGCTGATTATACAGTTCCTTCTTTATTTGCACAAAATGTGTATTCACTAGAGATCATGGCTGAGTTTAGCAGCTCATACAACGCAGCTAATGCTCTTTATTTAGCTATACCTCTAATCTTTGTTCAATTAGTAGCTTTTGTTATTATTTTGAGCAATGTAAAGAAAGGGATTTTCCAAAAAGAGCAAAGAATGAAGATTGGAGTTAGTTTAAGATTGCCTATGTTGTTACAAGTTATTACTTTTACAGCATTAGCAATATTAGTTATAGTTATTACTATTCCAATTATTTCATTGGCTCTTAATAAAGGTAGTTTAGAGACGATAACTCAGGCGTTAAGTGCTTCTAAAAGAGAAATGCATAGTAGTCTAAGGATTAATTTTGTAGCAGCTTTATCTATAACTATTTTTGTTTTGCCTCTTAGCATGTCACTAATGGCTGTCAAAAGGAGAAAGGGAGTAACTATTCTTTATGTATTACCACTTGTTTTGCCAGCTTCACTCATAGGAATGTCTTTGATAGAAGCTTTTTATGGTATTTTACCTAGAGAAATTTATAGCAGTATACTGCTTCCTGTAATAGCTATATGGCAAAAGAGCTTACCCTTTGTTTTACTTTTAGTTTTGGCTAGCCTTGAATTAAGTGCAACAAAGTATTTGGAAGCTGGAAATATATATAGCAGTAAGTCTGAGGTGCTACTCAAAATCTTATTACCTATGCAAGCACCGATTCTTTTAGCTAGTTTTGTGATTTCATTTATCATGGGGTTTAACGAGCTAGGAGCAACTTTGCTTGTAGTCCCTCCTGGAATGACAACATTATCTATAAAAATCTATAATTATTTACATTATGGAGCCACTGATTTTGTAAATGCTTTATGTTTAGTAATATTACTAGCAGCAACAATAGCTGCAATTATCTTAGGCTTATTATGGAAAAAGAGAAAGGCTCTATTATGATAAAACTTACCAATATAAATAAAGAATATGACAATAAGAAGATACTTGTAGATATAAACCTTGAGGTGCAAAGTGACAGCATTGTTGGAATTATGGGGGACTCTGGTAGTGGAAAAACTACACTGCTTAGAACAATATCAGGACTAACGAGACCGGATTATGGGATAATTAGTATTGATAATGTAGTTGTAGAACACAAGAAAATATATGTTGAGCCTTATTTAAGAAATGTTGGTTTTATCTTTCAAGATGCAACGCTTTGGCCACATATGACTGTAAAAAGAAACATAGAGTTTGGACTATCAAAATTGTCAAAAGATAGAAGTGAGATAAGGACTATTGAGGTAATGAAACAAACTGAAGTGATTGACTTTGCAAGTAAGTATCCACACCAAATATCTGGAGGACAAGCAAAAAGGGTCGCTTTAGCAAGGGCATTAGCTCCAAATCCAAGGTACCTCTTACTTGATGAACCACTTACAAACTTAGATGAGAAAGCAAAGTCTATGTTGTTAGATCTCTTAATTAAAGTTAGAGAAGACAATGAATGTACATATATCTATGTTAGTCACCAAAAGGAAGAGATCAAGTACTTAGGTAGTGTAATATACAAGCTTGAAGATGGTAGAGTGTTTAAAGATGCGTAAAGTTTTATTCTTGATAACACTTCTAATGATATTTCTAGTAGCATGTGAAGAACAAGACATTATGCCAGACTGGGAAAAGCCAATAGCTGAAGGCATAACAATATATGACCATGGAGACATTATGTCGATTACCAAATTTGAAGGCAATATTTATGCTTCAGGCCGTGATGGTGTATACATGGTTGACTCATTTGGTGAAAGCCATGTTCTTTTTGAAGAGTATAACATGAGCTATGTTAGATCAATTTATGGAAGTGATAGGCTTTATATTGCAACAGACATTGGATTGTACATATATGATGGTGTAGATATGCTTTTTTATAACTCCGAAAACTCTACTTTACCCGATAACAGAATCAATGTTATTTTTGAAGACAGAGTTGGTGATATATGGATTGGCACATGGGGTGGTGTTACTAACCTAAGTAAAAACATCACATACACAAGTGAAGATGGTTTATGGGTAGATAATGTAAGTGTAATTGCACAATCTTTTGAAGAAACCTTATGGTTTGGTTCTTATGCAGTTAGAAACGGAGGAGTAACGCTTTCTAAAGATGCATCTTATAACTATTTTACTTTAGAAAATGGATTAACCCATGAAAATATTACTGCTATATTATGCGATAACGACACTGTTTATGTAGGATCAGGGTTATTAAACAGAGGTGGCTTAGATATTTTAAAACTTTTTGAAAATAACTGGGTTCTATATGATACAATATTATATGAAGGAGGTTTGCTAGCAGGAGAAAAAGTTAGATCTTTATCCCTAGATGATAATATGCTGTGGATAGGCTCAGAGTATGACGGCTTAGCAATCCTAAACCTTGAAAAAAACAAATCAGTTATACTAAAATTAAGTCTTCCTCATCCAGAAATAAAAGTGATATATCCAGATGGTGATGATATATGGCTAGGTACCCTAGACGGACTCGGCAAACTATCACAAAATGAGGTAGCAAAGATTTATAGCCAACTGAAATAGAGAGGGGTAAACGTATGAATTGTAGTAACTGTGGTGCTCAACTTCAACCAGATGACAAGTTTTGTACATCATGCGGAACAAAAGTAGAAGAGCAAAAAACACAACAGAGTAATCAAGGAAGGCCTACTCCCAGAGTAGCGCCACCACCGCCGCCGCCATCAGCAAATGCTTATCGGTCTCCTAGTCCGCCAAGCCCAAACTCAAGTCCATCGCCTGCGAATACATATACAGCACCAGGTGGAGGAGGAAATCCACCACCTGTAGGAGTCTTGAAGTTCATGCTTATTCAGTTTTTGATGGTTATTCCAATAGTAAATTTAATTGCAATTTTTATAATTAGTTTTAAGGGAGGAGTAAATCCAAGCTTAAGAAACTATGGAAGAGCAATGTTGATTTTTATGGTAATTGGTATAGTTCTGATGTATGTTTCTGGGGCATTTGAGATGATTTACAATTTGTATAGAGGTGGAGGTTTCTATTACTAACTCTACCCCCCTAATTCAAGTGGTGCACTGTAGTCCTTTACTTTTGTGAAGAAAATGGTAGAATTTAAGTAGGTGATTTGTAGATTGGAGGAAACTTTATGATGTGTCCCAACTGTGGAGTATATTTAATAGAAAATGAAGAAATATGCCCATCTTGTGGACATGTTATTATTGAAGAAAGTAAGAAGCTAGATTTACATGTTGCTGAAGATGTCCCCGACGTAAAAGCAGTAAAGAATGATTACTCAGGCGTTCCGTTGTCAAAAAGAGTGATATCTACTCCTAGTATTGGTAAAGCTAGAATAGGAATAAGGCTAATGTTTTTGATCTTGTTTTTTATTCCTATAGTGAATATTATAGCCGCAATTTATGGAACTGTGTCTTCTAAAGATATTTTTATCAGACGAACATCACAAGTTTTCTTGCTATTCTTTTTTGTTATTTTAATAATTTTAGGAATATATTCTTACCAATATGGTGTAGGTTTTGTTGTTGACTATATTTTAAGCTTTATAATTAAATAAGGAGGATTATTATGGATTTCTTAAAAAACGTTGCTAAAGATGTGGGTAAAAAATCAGGGAAATTAGTAGAAGGCACTAAGTTAACTGCCAAAATTGCTTCTGAAGAGAGTAAAATGAAGAAGTTTTTTGCTGACTTAGGTGAAATGGTTTACAATGACTATCAAGCTGGTGAATCTTTTAGTAATAAGTATGATGTATTGTTCTCAGATATAAACCTTGTTAAAAAGACAATAGAAGATTTAAGACAAGAAGCAGCAGATGTAAAAGGTGTTAAGACTTGTAGTAATTGTAATGCCCAGATAAAGCAAGAAGCTAGATTCTGTACAAATTGTGGTGCTCCTCAAGACACACCAGAACCTGAGGTAGCAGTTGAAACTAAAGATTGTCCAAACTGTGGAGCTACTTTAGAAAAAGATGCTAAATTCTGTCCAGAATGTGGAACTACTATGTAGCAGTGTTGAAGTAAATAAAAACAGTATCTTCTGTTAAAACAGAGGATACTGTTTTGTTGTATAATAGAGTAGAGGTGACTTATGGTATACCAACCAAGCAATCCAATGATAATTCAAAGCGATCTTACAATTTTACTTGAAGTAGACAACCCTGCTTTTAGAAATGCAAGGGATCTTGTTAGCCAATTTTGCGAACTTATAAAAAGCCCCGAGCACATACATACATATAGCATTTCAAAGCTGTCTTTGTGGAATGCTATAGCAAATGGGATAAAAAAAGAGGATATTCTACTTGGTTTGCAGAAGTATACAAAGTTCGATATACCATCAAATATTCTTTATGAGATTAAAGATGCATATACAAGATATGGTGAAATAACGTTATTAAAAGATGATGAGAACTTTATTTTACAGTTTAAAACTGAGTCAGTGTATAAAGAAGTTTTGCATTATAAGCCAATAAAAGAGTTTATATTAAGTTACACTTTCTTAGAAATATATATAAAGAAAATGGCAAGGGGAAGAATAAAACAAATACTTATTGATTTAGGATACCCTGTAAATGATTTAGCTGGTTATAAAAAAGGCGAAGATTTAAGGATAAATTTTAGAAGCAAAACTCTTCAAAATGAGACTTTTAAGCTAAGAGGTTACCAAGAGGAAGCCATAAGTTCTTTTCACCAAGATGGGAGCCTGCAAGGCGGCAATGGAGTGATTGTGTTGCCTTGTGGAGCAGGTAAAACAGTAGTTGCAATGGGAGTAATGGAAAAGATACAAGAACATACTATTATTCTAACTACCAGCACACTAGCTGTGAAACAATGGATAAGAGAGCTAATAGATAAAACTGATATCAGCCCAGAAGATATAGGTGAATACTCAGCGAGTAAAAAACAAATAAGGCCAGTAACTGTGACTACTTATCAGATGTTAACTTATCGCTCAAATAAGACCGATGAATTTTTACATATGGAGTTATTCAATAAACATAACTGGGGATTAATTGTGTATGATGAAGTACATTTGCTCCCAGCACCAGTTTTTAGAGCAACTGTAGAGGTGCAATCTACTAGAAGGCTTGGTTTGACAGCAACCTTGATAAGAGAAGATGGTTTAGAGACTGATGTATTTTCTTTAATTGGACCTAAGAGGTATGACATACCATGGCAAACATTAGAAGAAAAAGGTTTTATCTCACCGGTAAAGTGTTTCGAAATAAGAGTTGCTATGAGTGAGTCTGATAGATTAGTGTATGCAGCTGCAAGTAAAAAAGAGAAGTTTAGACTTTCTTCTGAAAACAGCAAAAAGGACGATATAGTACAAAAGTTAATTGAAAAACATAAGGGTGAGCAAATATTAGTTATTGGACAGTATCTTGATCAGTTAAAGCGAATAGCGTGCAATTTAAATTTACCACTTATTACAGGTAATACTGCAATGGGATTGCGAGAAGAACTTTTTAATAAATTTAGAGATGGAGACCTACAAATTGTAGTAGTTTCAAAGGTAGCTAATTTTGCTATAGATTTACCAGAAGCATCAGTAGCTATACAAGTTTCAGGAACTTATGGTTCTAGACAAGAAGAGGCACAGAGATTGGGTAGAATTTTGAGACCTTTTGGTCCAACAAAGCAAGCATATTTTTATACAATTGTTAGTAGAGACAGTTCTGAACAAGATTATGCACTACATAGACAGCTGTTTTTAACAGAACAGGGTTATAGATATAATATCTATAGTCCTGGTGACCCAATATTATTTTCAAAAGTTTAATAGGGGATGAATAATTATGAGATTAAGTAGAGCTTTACAAAAAGCAGGAGTTACCTTTTGGCGAAAAATGGCAGGGTATTATGACCTGGGGCATTTGGAGTTTTCTAGTAATAGACTATATCAAGCACTACTAAAAAGCTTGAGAGACCCAGAAGTAATTGGGAAAGCTATGGAAGAGTTACCTGAGATTGATACAAAGTTATTAAAGGCTGTTGTTTTAGCACAATCTAGTGGTTCAAATTATGATATGCGTCATTGGAAAAAGTACAGTGCTTACTTAAAGCCTAGTAATAATGATCCATTTGAGAATTTGAAGGACAGGGGAATTGTTTACCTAAACGAAGAAGAGATCTATGTCCCACTTGAAATTAGCAATGCAGTAATTGAAGTTCTAAAAACTAGTGCAGCTAAATATGATTATATTGATGAAGATATTATTTTTAGTAGCGGTGGTGTTAAAGCAGTAGGAGATTTGCTTAGGTTTCTAGATATTGTAAGAAAAGAAGAGATTAGAGTGACACAGGCTAATCAGTTGTACAAGCGTGACCAAGAAGTTTTCAACATTAGGTTAGACATAGATGAAAGCCATAAGTTAAATGTTGGAACAAGACTAGATTTTCTTTTTGAAGCAACACAAGCATTAGAGCTTACATCTGTAGTTGAAGGAGACCTAATGTTAAGTGAGACTATAGATGATTGGTTTAAAAATCCTGCTAAGGATATCTGGAAAAGTATTTACTCATTTTGGACAACACAATATCCAGAGAGCGCAGAACCAAGAGTATCACAGCAAGTTATAGTCGGATTGATAACGAAATTATTAAATGAAAATGTGATAAAAAAAGACGATTTAAAGAGGTTATATGAAGACTTTGGGGGGATTGTTCCTGCTCATCCAGAAAATGATGATTGGTGGAGCAATATTATCAATGAGCTAGTATACCTTGGAATATTAAGAAGTGGTGAATATCAAGGCAGTTCTGCTTTAAAACTTAATACTGAAATAGTTAAGTTAATAAGTGATCCTGAGTTTGAATGGATGGAAGAAGATACTTTTATGCTAGAGAATGATTATCAAATTATTGTATCACCATATATAAAACCAGGTATACTTTGGAAGCTGTCTGAGATGACAGCAGATGAGGGGTCTAATGCCGCTTATAGTTATAAAATAACTAAAAGCTCTATATATCACGCATTACTACAAGGTAGGAAAATTGAAGAAATTATTGAGTTTTTCAAAAACCATAGCAAAACAGGCTTACCTAAGAATATTGAAGAATCAATTAGTTCGTGGTCACTAAGATTTGGTCAAATATTCTTTTTAGACGCTTGCCTGCTGTGTTGTAAGAAATCAAGCTTGGTAAATGAGATAATGAATGTGCCTGAGATGGAACAATATATAATGGGTAAAGTAAACGACAATGTCCTCTTAGTTAAAAGAGAAGACTATGAAAAGTTATTAGTGGAATTAGAAAACCATGGTTACATGCCTTATAAGGATTTATATATTGCTGATAATATGCCATTTAGCCCTATTGAAAAAGGAGGTAATTAACATGTATTTTGAATTTCCTGGAAAAGATAATAGCGAGCAAGTCAGAGATTGTGTTATACAATATGCTAAAGAAAACGATATCAAACACATAGTAGTTGCTTCAAATACAGGTTACACTATGGACTTATTTAAAGGTAGTGATTTAGACCTTACATGTGTAACTCATCAGATTGGCTTTAGAGAACCAGGTCAAGACGAGATGGGTGAAGAGAAAAGAGAAGAATATAAAGATGATGGAATTAAAGTCTTAACGACGACTCATCTTATGGCAGGTATTGAAAGAGGGGCGTTGAAACAGTTTGGTGGAAGTGGTATTCAAAGCATAACTGCACAAACATTAAGAATGTTTGGACAAGGTACTAAAGTATGTGCTGAAATTGCTACTATGGCATTAGATGCTGGAATGATACCTCATGGTAAAGATATTATTGCAGTAGCAGGATCTGGTCGAGGAGCTGACACAGCTTGGGTAATAAGACCAGCTCACTCTCAAGTATTTTATGAAACTCAAATGAAAGAGTTAATCTGCAAACCAAAGGTGCTACGAAAGTGAAGCAATTAGCATTTTACAAGTATCAGGGCTTAGGGAATGATTTTATACTTTTTGATGCTAATGAAGTATCAGGTATAGATTATTCTCATCTTGCCAAGGCTGTGTGTAATAGGCATTTTGGAATAGGTGCAGATGGAATGGCCATAGTATTAAAGCAAGAGCATAATTGGAAGATGGTTTTCTTTAATGCTGATGGTAGTGAAGCCCCTATGTGTGGGAACGCTAGTCGTTGTGTTGCTGCATATTTAAGAAAATATCATAATCAAGAAGAAGACTTTGTGCTGCTTACTAAAGGAGCATTGCTAAAAATGGAGTATATTGATGATGAAGAAATATCTGTCAATTTAGGTAAACCTCACTTTGCGCCAGAGAATGTACCGGTATTACATGATGGAAAAGAATTTATTGCCCAGGAAATAAAAGTTTTTGACTCTGAAATAAGCATAAGTGGAGTTTTTATGGCAACATCGCATGCAGTAGTAATAATTAATGACTTTGATGATTTTAATTTAGCTAAGTATGGTGGAGTAATTGAAAACATGAAAATCTTTCCAGAAAAGATAAATGTCAATTTTATTAAGATTGTTGATGTTGATGAAATTGTACAAAAAACCTGGGAAAGAGGAGTGGGTATGACTTTAGCTTGTGGCACAGGGGCATCTGCTTCTGCAGTAGTTGCTAATAAGTTAGGTTTAACAGATGATGTAGTGAAAGTGCAAATGGACGGTGGCAAGCTTCAAATATCAATTATAAAAGGCGAAGTCATTATGCAAGGAAAAGTTAAAGAAGTTGCCGCAGGAATATATTTTTACGAGGAGAATATTTAATGGTAGATAAATTTCAAGATTACGCACCTATGTTAATAGAGCAGTTACCAAAGGGAGTTTTTTTAACTACAGGTGATGATAATGACAAAAACACTATGACTATTGGTTGGGCTACTGTAGGAAGAATATGGAATAAGCCAATGGTTGTTGTCGCAGTAAGATATACACGCCATACTTATGAACTATTGGAGAAAACTAAAGAGTTTACGGTTAGTATCCCTATAGATGACAAAATGAAAGAAGAGCTTAAATTTTGTGGTACAAAATCAGGCAGAGATTTTGACAAGTTTAGTGAGTGCAATCTTGCTTACCAGAAAGGTAAAGAAGTGAATGTTCCTGCTTTGACAGGGTGTAAATATCATTACGAATGCAAGGTAGTATATCAACAAGCTATGGAGCCAGCAGCACTTAATGATGAACTAAAGACGCGCTTTTACAAAGGGAATAATGATTACCATGTATTATATTATGGTGAGATAGTAGCTAATTATACAATTTAAAAAATGTAAGAAGGAAAATTGTATACCTGTCTAGAATTAAACAAAATAGAAGGTAGATTGTATGGAGAATAAAATTGTCTTAGCAATGCAAATGCTTGCAAAATCAAGAGTAGATGATCGGCCAAAAGTCCTGGAAACAATATATGAGAGGTTTGGTCTAGAATGTGAGGCTGTTTATATACAGTCGCTTAATGACAGTAATCCAAAACTGAGAATATGTGCAATGAATATTATAGAAGATATAAAAAAAGAGAACTCAGTGGAATACATATATCCTTTACTAAATGATAGAAATTTTTGGGTTAGAAGAGCTGCAAATAAATGTGCAAAAAAATATAAGAAATAATAGCTGATCTAACACTGCAAAAATTCAATAAAAAATTTTCATATAAGTAAAAACCCATTTAATACGCCAAATCTTATTTGCTTTATAGGCAAGGTATTGTGAACAGGTACTTAAAGGTGTTGGTAAATAGTGCTAGCGGAAGGGGTGAGATGCTATGGATAATAAGTCGAATTGGCTTTTAGGTTTTATTGTTGCAATAATAATTATTGCTATAATGCTTTACTTTTTAGGAGATATTTTTGGGAATCAAGGAATGGCAGAAGGTAATACATCAGGTCTTTATCCTATTGTGATAGCAATAGTTGTTTCGCCATTTATCATAGCATTTTTATCAAACAGCACCCCAGAACAACCTGTAAAGGGAGTTATTAGAGCATGTCAAGTGTATGACCAAAGTAAGCGCTATGAAGCGATGAGACCATACCTGAGCAAGGGCTTCTTGAAAAGTCCAAAAGTGTTATTAATAGTTCAATGGAAACCTGATAAGGTAAAAACTATTCAAGTAGAAGTAACGGATGAAAAACATAGGATGATAGTTAGAGTTGTTTGTAAAGACCATAGCTATTATGTTTTTAGTGTTACTAGAAGATTGCCATATGTTGATCCAGCAGGGTCCACAAATTGGGTAGTTGATGATGTACAAGGAATTTAATAAAGATGAGGCTTTTATTTAACACAGCCTCATCTTTTTTTTATTATAATTCTATTTTCTAACATAATGTAAGCTAATATAAGTGCGGTAATAGCTGTTATTATGTGATTGAAAAAAACAGTGAAAGCAAGCATCAATCCTGCAATTGTAATGGGTACTCCGTGAAAATAAGTTGATTTCTCACTAATGTTATATCTAGCTAATCTAAAGGTTCCTGCAAATAGATATAAAATACAGGTAGATATAAGTAAAAAGTTTAGTGAGCTAAATTTTGCAAAAATCAATACAAGAGGAGAAATCCCAAATGAAACAATATCAGCAAGTGAGTCTAATTGCTCACCAATAGGTGTTATTGCATCTAAGTACCTAGCAGACCTACCATCTAAAAAGTCAAAAATTGCACTTAGAATCAATGAAATTACTGCTAACGTGTAATAACCATTGATAGATAATAATATAGATGCAAAGCCACATAATAAGTTTAAGTAAGTAATGATTGAGGGGACAATATTCTTAATCTTATAATCTTTGGGAATAGCCATTATGCTCCCCCCATTACTAAATAATAGTTGCTAAGTTTTTTTGCTAGAGTATAGATTACACTGACAATAACAACTAAGTAAAAAGTAAAGAATCTAGTAGCAAGTGCAATTACAGTTGCAACTTCTAGTTCAACCCCCATTGATAGGAAACCTAAAATCATCACACCTTCAAAGGTTCCAACACTCCCAGGTGTTGTTGGTAGCATACTAGCTCCATAGCTAATGAAAGTTACAATTGCAATTTGAGAGAAGCTTAGAGGCAAAGAAAAATAATACACCAAAAGAGATACTTTAATTGGATACAAAAGCCACATAATTATGTTTGAACTCACTAAATAAGTTACTATGTTGTACTTATACATTTTTTTCGTAGTTTTTATCACGTCGCTAATGAATAGTTTGAATTTATTAATTAACTTAATGATGAAATACCCTACAACAATTACAACTAGAGCTGACATAATTACTAAAACTGGTTTAATTGTTAGCTCAAACTGGTAATACCTCACGTGTGGAAGGCTTGCTAAAAAGAAAACAATAAACGTTGCAAGACTTAACGATTTTTGCATAAATATAATTGATGTTGTCTTTCTAAAAGGAATGTCTAAATCATTGTTAAACATAAAGGCTCTAACTCCTTCTCCGCCTGCCTTTACTGATGGCGTGATGGATTCTATCAAAGTAGCCATCATAGTTATTTCAATAATTTTGCTAAATGAGGCATTAAACTGATTCTTCTTTATTAAGACATACCATTGATGCCCAATTATTAGCACAGTTACTAGTTGTAAAATAACTAGTGTAGCAACTATCTTAAAAGGTAGATTAAGAGCTCTAGCAAAAGCCTCAAAATCAATACTTCTTGCAAAACTAACTAATAAAACAACAAGTACTAGTGTGATTATTGCCTTATATGCGCGCTTCATTATTAAGTATATCCTTTGCAAAGCAGCATAATGTTTTATTAAAAGTTAAGTGATTAGTCTCATCTTTTATCTTATATTTTTTTATTGGCAGATTACACGCTGGCGTGTATGTTCTAGCGTATTTTTCTTTAGGTAACCTTATAATTACTTCAGCATTTTCATTAGCAGAAGCTTTTATGTTAGCTAAAATTTTGCACTTAGGTTCTGCTTGCAAGGGAACAAAAATTTTCGTAAATGATGTTGAAACTATATCTTCACCTTTACAGTAATAATATTTTATGTTTGACAACTTTAACTTTTCAATTAGCTTATTAGCTAGTTTAACAGCTTTCTTATCCATATCTATAATAGTGACGCCCTTTGCAAGTTCAGCCATTATTATACCTGTGTAAGGAATAGCTCCACCACCAATAATCAAAATATTGTCAGTATTTTTCACATTTGCTGACTCTGCCTCCTTTTTAACAGCATCTTTATAGGTGTTTATATAGAGCTTGCTAAGAGGGTACACGCTTGCGATTAATTTTTCAAAGTAGCTTGTTAATGAATGTAGGCTCATTTAAGCCACCCCCAAGAGTGCGAATAAATTAAATACTTGATTAACTATTCCTCCAATTAGTAAGGCTACAGATGTTGTTAAGAATGCAATTTTTAATGCGAATCTGAAACTAAACTCTTTTGCAAGAACTCCAAATACTGCAACGCATGGCATATAAAACATAGCTACACTAGCTCCAACCATTAGTTGTTGTATACCAAGCCCCATGTCCATTAAAGGTAATACTGCTAGCTCCCTTCTAACAATTCCTAATATAAGAACAATACTTGCTTCTTGAGGCAACCCTAACCAATTTACAACAAGAGGGCTTATTATTTCCCCAAACCTAATAAGTGCCCCAGTTTCAAACATAAGTGCAGCAAATCCAATAGCTAGAATCATAGGGAGTTCTGCTTCTAATATGAAATGCTTAAGACGCATTCTTACTTTTCTAAGCAAGGCTTGTAGATTTGGCTGCAATAAGTTTGGCACTTCAATAATAATAGGGTTTACTTTTCCAGGTATTACTTTATCAAGTATTTTACCAGCTATGATCATAACCAAAAAAGATATAACTAATACAGCAAGTACTAATGTGAATGAGTAATCTCCCAATAATACTATTAATGCTCCAAGTTGCGAGACACACGGAACAGCTAGCGGTACTATTGTAGATATTATCTTTCTTTCTTTTTCAGAAGTTGCAGCTCGTGTTCCTAATATAGCGGGCACAGCACAACCGTAACCTAAAAATATAGGGATAATACTTCCACCTTGCAAACCAATTTTTTGCATTAATCCATCAACAAGTATACCAAGGCGTGGCATAAAACCGCTGTCTTCCAAAAATGATAGGACAATATAGAAAAAGAACACATATGGCAGTACCAATGCTATTGGCCATTCTATTCCTTTAATTAAAAACCCTAGTTCCCCTACAAGAATATTGTAAAGCAAACCAGGTTCTACAAATCTTGATACTAAACCCTCCATAAAAGGAACATAGTAACCGTTAAATAAGGGTAGCAATAAAACAGATCTGATAGCTTTTCCTCCGCCAACTATAAGTCCCATTGCAGACACCATAATACCAATTGCAATAGGGAGCCCTGGCCATGGTGAAACTGTCAAGTCATCAAGTTTTTCCCAGAAATTTTTTGTTCTGTTTTCTGATATATCTTCTTTCTTCTGTACGCTTTTTGCTATTTCCTTAGCTTTTTCCCATTTTTCAGCTTGAGTCAGCTTTGGGTATTGAGGCTTTTGATCAATAGATCTATAAGTGTTCTCTATCAATCTATTTAGGCCTCTTCCTAAGACTGCAATTCCTGGTATAACAGGTGCGCCTAACAGGTTTCTTAGTTCCTTTACATCAACTGTAATTCCTTTTCTTTCTGCTACATCTACCATGTTTAGCAGAAATACAGTCGGTATATTATACTCTAAAATTTCAAGAGCTAAGTTAAGATTTCTTTCTAAGTTTGTCGCATCTAAGACAGCAATAATACTGTCAGCTCCACTATCAAGCATTTCTCGTGCAATCTCTTCTGCTTCAGATGTTACTTCTAATGAGTACGTTCCGGGAACATCTATTAGTGCAGCTTTAGTATTATCGTGAAAAATATTGCCTACACTATAACTAACTGTTGTTCCAGGATAGTTAGCTGTTATCGCTTCAATTCCTGTGTATTTTGAAAAAACAACACTTTTTCCGACATTGGGATTTCCCATCAAAAGTATCTTATACTTAGCATCTGGATCAATTTTTTTACTTATTTCATGACAAGACATATTAGCACTCCACTACAGCTATATCATCAGCAATAGCTCTAGATATTGCAATTTTTCTATTATCAATTTCAACAATAACAGGTCCGCCAAAGGGTTGCATAACTTTAAGTGTAAAGTTTTTGCCTTCTCTTACACCTAAAACTTTAAGTAATGTGCTGTCTGGCGTAGTTAAAATCTTTCCAAGTCTATTTCTAGTAAAAGTTGTCATTGTCATAGTCATAGTCCAATCTTCCTTTTCTCTATATATTGATAATGATTATCAAGTAATAGTTTATAAGCATGTCGTGATACTGTCAAGTCAATAATGATTATTGTTATCAAAAACTTATTAATATGTAAAAGAATACTTCTATTATTGGAAAGGTTTCCCAGGATATGCTTAGCTTTGAAATAAAACTGACAAAGTTAAGAAGGATATTAAAGTTAGTTAGCGAAATAAATATGTTAGAACGCTAATAGATAGGAGATTTGTTATGTCATTAGAATTATTGAAAAGTTTATGTGAGACACCAGGAATCCCTGGTAGAGAAGAGAGAGTAAGGGAATTGGTTGTTAAAGAGATGACGCCTTTAGTTGATGAGATCAATATCGATTCAATGGGGAATGTCATTGGTTACAAAAAAGGGAAAACTGATAAGAACATCATGATTGCTGGACATATGGATGAGATCGGATTTATTGTTAGGCATATTGATGATAAAGGTTTCTTACGCCTGGAGGCTATGGGTGGATTTGACCCTAGAACTATGATAGCCCAAAGAGTAATGGTTCATGGAAGAGAAGATTTACATGGCGTATTAATGCCAGGAATTAAACCGAAGCATTTACAGACTGGAACAGAAAACAAAACACCTGAAGTGAGTGAATTCTTTGTTGATTTAGGTCTAACAAAAGAAGAAGTAGATAAAGTTGTTAGAATTGGTGACTTTGTTACTATGGATAGAGACTTTATTACACTTGGCAATTTGATTACATCAAAAGCTTTAGATGATAGAGCTGGTGTTTATATTATGCTAGAAGCATTAAAAAGAATTAAAGATAACGAGTATGGAATTTATGCTGTAGCTACTGTACAAGAGGAAAGAGGACTTAGAGGAGCTTTAGCAAGCTCATTTTTAATAGAACCTGACCTTGGCGTTGCTCTAGATGTAACTATAGCTGCTGATATACCTGGGACACCTGATTATTCTCATATTACACAGCTTGGCAAAGGTGCAGCAATTAAAATAAGTGATTCTGCATCTATCTCAAATTATAAGCTTGTAGATTTTATGAGAGAATTAGCTGAGAGTAATGATGTTAATTACCAAATGGAGATATTGCCAAGAGGTGGTACTGATGCAGGTGCTATCGAAAGAGCAAGAGCAGGTTGTCCAGTTATTACGATTTCACTACCAACAAGATATGTTCACACAGTTGTAGAAACAGCAGATAAAAGTGATCTAGAAAACAGTATTAAACTATTAACCTTGTTCTTAGAAAATGCACAAAATGGAGACTTCAAACTATAGGAGGAATACTTATGAGTAAAGCAATAATTAATGCAAAAATTTACACCATAACTCAAGGTGTGATTGATGGCGGCACTATCTTAATTAAAGATGGGAAAATCGACAATGTTGGCTCTAATCTAAATGTACCAGAGGGGTACGAAATTATTGATGCTAACAACATGATTGTTACACCTGGGATTATTGACGCTCATGCACATGTTGAGATATGGGAAGAGGGTATTGGCTGGGAAGGCATGGATGTTAATGAAACAACAAATCCTGTTACAGCTGGTATTAATGCACTAGATGCAATTAATCCTGAAGGGCTTGGAATGAAAGATGCTTTAACTGGTGGAGTAACAACCATATGGAATGCTCCTGGCAGTGCAAACGTTATTGGTGGCTATGGTATTACCATGAAAACTTATGGAAAAGTAATAGATGACATGGTAATGCTAAACCCAAGTGGGTTAAAGGCTGCTTTTGGTGAAAACCCTAAAGGAGCATATGGGCAAAGACAGAACAAAATGCCTATGACCAGAATGGGCGTAGCAGCAGTTATGCGAGAGTACTTGATTAAAGGACAAGAATATTTAGCTGAAATTGAGAAAGCTAATGGTGATGCTTCTAAAATGCCTAAAAGAGATTTAGATTTAGAAGCTATTGGCAAGGTTTTAAAAAGAGAAATTCCTCTTAAAGCACATTGCCATAGACACGATGATATTATGACAATAATAAGAATTGCAAAAGAGTTTGATATTGATATTAGTATAGAGCATGCATCGCAGGCACATTTAATAGTTGAAGAACTAGCAAAGCACAAGGTTCCGTTAATAGTTGGACCAACAGTGTCTACAAGGTCAAAAGCAGAAGTAAGTGAAAAATCATTTACAACAGCAGGTATATGTGCTGAAGCTGGTATTCCAGTAAGCATAATGACAGACCACCCAATTATTCCTGTGCATCATTTACACTTAGCAGCTGCTATGTGTGTTAAGCATGGTATGAAAGAAGAACAAGCGCTTGAGGCTATTACGATTAATCCAGCAAGAACATGCGGTGTAGCTGATAGAGTAGGTAGTATTGAAGTTGGTAAGGATGCTGACTTAGCTATTTGGACAAGACATCCTTTTGATGTGTTTACCCAAGTTAAGTATACAATCATCGATGGCGAAATAGTATATACATTACCACAAGAACGCGTAAATGAGGTGGACTTATGTTAGTAATTAAAAATGGTAAAATTATTACAATGGCAAATCAAGTCATTGAAAATGGCATAATCTTAGTTGAAGATGGGAAAATAAAAGAAATTGGACAAGACTTAGCAATACCAAGTAATGCAGAAGTTATCGATGCAACAGGAAAGTATGTTTTTCCTGGATTAATTGATGCTCATACTAATATTGGCTTAAAAGAAGGGGTATTGCGCTGGGAAGGTGCTGACCATGTTGAGCAAACAGAAGCAGTAGTTCCTCAAATGAGGCCTATAGATGGAGTTAATCCATTTGATCCAGAGCTTGGTGATGCATTAGCAACAGGTGTAACAACTTCTTTAATTGCACCAGGGGATGTTAATGTAATTGGTGGTATTGGAAGTGTTTTTAAGCTAACAGGCAAAACAGCAGATATTATGTTTAGAAGAGACGTTTGCGTAAAAGCTGCTTTAGGTGAAAAACCAAAGAATATTTTTGGCCGTAAAAAGATGCCTTCTACCAGAATGGGGACAGCTTATTTATTAAGAAAAGCTTTATCAGATGCTAAAGAATATCAAAACAAGTTAGAATTAGGAAAAGAAGATAAAGATAAAATGCCTAAGCGCGATTTAAAATTGGAGAGTTTAGTGAAAGTATTAAATCAAGAACTACCTCTTCATATACACGCTCATAGAGCTGACGATATCATGACTGCGATAAGAATATGCAAAGAGTATGATGTGAAAATGGTATTAGTTCATGCATATGAAGCTTATAAGGTTGTTGATAGACTAGCTGAAAATAATATTCCTGTTATTTTTGGACCTATTTGGAGTTGCCGCTGGCAAGTAGAGACTGCTAATTTACAGCTTGATACACCAAAAGTATTGGCAGATCACAATGTTAGTTTGGCTTTGACAACAGCTCACCCTGATAAACCTATTTTCATGTTGCCTACATGCGCTTCTTTAGCTGTTAGAGAGGGATTAAATCCTTATGCAGCACTAGAGGCTATTACGATTGGTGCAGCTAGAATTTTAGGAATTGATGATATTGTTGGTAGTTTAGAGGTTGGCAAAGACGCTGATATAGTAATTGCTGATGGTCATCCTCTACAAATCATGTCAAATGTTGAAAAGACTATAATTGAAGGTAAGGTAGTATATAGTAGATAGTTGTAGAAACATAAATAGTGTAAGTGGTTTTAGGCAGTTGGTTGAATCCAATAACCTAAAACCATTTTTTATTTGTCAAAGCACGATAAAACAGCAAGTTTTATCAATTTAATAAAGTAAAGTTTACCTTAATATGCAGGACTTTAAGCTTTTATGTCGAAAGTTTATCATACAAATTATAGTACTCAGTTAGGTGAAATAAATGAAATCAGTCAGAGTTAAGAGAGTGGACATAAACTATATAGTTGTTGAATATGAACAGATAATAGATATAGAAATAAATAAACAAGTTACTTGTTTAACTAACAATTTAAGAAAGCTAGACAGAGAAGGAGTAAATAGCATCATCCCTACTTATTGTTCTGTATTAATAGAGTATGATCCGTTAGTCTTAGAATTTGAGAATTTATTAGAATATATTAATGAAATCCTAAATAGCAATAATGAAGTAGAAAGTGAGCTAGGCCGCACATTTAATATTCCTGTTTTGTATGGATATGAGAAGGGACCTGACTTATTGGAAGTAGCTAAAATAAATAATATGAGTGTTGAAGAAGTGATAACCATTCATACCAGTGAAGTTTATAAAGTATATATGATAGGATTCAATCCAGGATATCCATACCTAGGCGGGTTGGATAAAAGAATCGCAACCCCAAGGCTTGACGAACCAAGAGTTAGGGTTCCTGCAGGATCCGTAGCTATAGGAGGAGAACAAACAGGAATATATTCTACAGACAGCCCAGGAGGTTGGCGTTTAATTGGTCACACTCCAATTCCTTTGTTTGACCCAACAAGTAATGAACCTGTTTTGCTCAAAGCTGGTGATAATGTTAAATTTATTAGTATTGATGAACACGAATACAAAAGAATAAAAGAAGAAATTGACAAGGGCAAGTATAGTATAGACATCGTCTTGGAGAACTATCATGAATAACTTTGAACTCACAAATGCAGGAATGCTGACAACAATTCAAGACTCTGGTAGAAGTCATTTGCAACACTTAGGAATACCAGCTAGTGGGCCTATGGATATTCTTGCTGCTAGATTAGCTAATATTTTAGTTGGTAATGAATCGGATGCAGCAGTTTTAGAGGCTACTTATACAGGACCTGTTATAAGATTTAACACAGAGACAACTGTTGCAATTACAGGTGCAAAGACAAAAGCAAAATTAAACGGTTTTGAGGTTGACAGTTATTTACCAATTGCTATAAAATCAGGGGACACCCTAGATTTAAGTGTAGTAGAGAGTGGTTTAAGGGTATACATAGCTTTTGCTGGAGGTATACAAACAGAAAAAGTCTTAGATAGTAGAGCCACATATTTGCCGATGAAATTTGGGGAATTTGATAGAAAGCTAAAAACAGGTGATAGAATTCCAATTAAGGCAAAAACTTTTAATAATTATCTTTCAGTGGATACAGAACTGAGGTTTAATAGGCATGATTTATATGATATTAGAATAGTAGAGGGTCCTCAATGTGAATACTTTGAAGACAAGCTAAAGCAAAATATGGTTGATAGTATTTATAAAGTAAGTCAACAAAGTGACCGAATGGGTATTAGATTTATTGGAACAGAGTTAATAACTGAGCAAAAGGATATGATTTCTGATGGTATTCCCTTAGGAAGTGTTCAGATAACCCGAGGTGGGCAACCAATTATAATGATGGCTGATAGACAACCAACAGGGGGATATCCTAAGATTGCAAAAGTCATTCAAAATGACATACCAAAGCTAGCACAGCTAAAGCCTGGAGACAAGATTAAATTTAAATGGATCTCTATAAGTGAGTCATTAAAGCTTTTCCAAGAGCTTGAAGATAAAATAGATAAATTAAAAGAAAAGATAAACAATCAACAGTCACCAAACGCTGCATATAGAATTTATATAGGTGATAAGGTTTATCTCACTTCCTTACAAGAGAAGTAGAATAAGCAGGATACAAATGGAGCAAAAACTTAAATACTTAAAAGCAATTGAAATTCATTTAAAGAAAATTGATAAGCTATATGCAGGCTTAACAAAGGCAATGCTTGACAAAATTAGTGATTTGGAAACTTTTGATTTGAGTGTTTCTATAAGGTTTATTATTGACCAACATGTTTATCTAGAGCAAGTTGCAGCCCATTTAGTCGTTATATCGGATTTAACAAAAAGAATTGATGTAAAATATTTAAATAAGTATTTGTTAAAAGATGTATTTGAAGAAGGGGAGCTTGCTAATATAAATATATTAGCAAAACAAATAATTGAAAAGATTGGCTTTATGAATGGGCTAAGGAATAAAGCAGAAGAACTCTTAGCAAAAAACAAAGTTAAAGCTTCTTGGAGAATTGAGATAGTGAATGAAAATCATCGTTTACTAAAAAGATATTTTAAGAAACCATTTTTCAATAGATTTTTTAATAGGTTATAGCTGTAATTTTACAGTTTATATAATAAAAAAAGGAGCTGGTATCATGAAAATGCATGTCACAGGAAAAAATGTTGAAGTTACAGATGCTTTGCGTCAGACTCTCGACAAGAAACTAAGCAAGCTAGACAAGTATTTCCAACAAGGAGGTCCAGTAGAAGCAAATGTGTCTCTTGAGATACTTAAGGCGAGTCATATAGTTGAGGTAACCTTGTTTGTTGGAGGAATGATACTGCGTGGCGAGGAAAGCACAAATGATATGTATGCGAGTATAGATTCAGTTGTCGATAAACTTGAGCGACAAATTAGAAAGTATAAGACCCGCGTAAATAGAAAAATGAGAGAACAGGGAAATAACTTACCTTTCTATCAAGAACCAGAAGAAGAAGAGGAAGAGAATGATTACCCAAGAATTGTTCGTACAAAGCGCTTTAATGTAAAACCAATGAGCAGTGAAGAAGCAGTATTGCAAATGGAGTTGGTGGGACATAATTTCTTCGTTTTCCGCAGTTCAATTACAGACGAAGTGAATGTAGTTTATAAAAGAAAAGATGGTAATTATGGCTTAATAGAGCCACAATACTAAGAAAAGTCCGGTTTAACCGGACTTTTTTATGTATAACTGTATGGTGTAGATATGATACAATTAAGTTAAGAATTTAAGAGGCGGTGTACATAATGAAAGTATCAGCAGTTATTTTTGAAGGTGGCAATCCAATAACACAAATTGAACAAGATATGGTGCTTCTAAGAAGAGCAATGGTTTTAGATAATATCGAAAAATTTAAACAAGCAAAAGAAATAGATAAGATCATTATAGCCACTAATTATCCTGAATTTAGAGACAGGCTTCTTAAAGATAAAAACTTAATAGTTGATTATGATGATGGGGACTTTAACTTAGGTAAAAGGTTAAGTGAAATAATTGAGAAAAACTCTTTAGAAGCTGTTTTTTACCTTGGTGGCGCAGCAGGTCCTCTAATCACAGTTGAGGAAATTGACTCCTTTGCTAAGCAAGTTGTTGAAAGTCCTAACACAGTTATGACAAACAATGTTCAATCATCAGATATTTTAGTTTTTTCTCCTGCACATGCAATTAATGATATTCATGTTTTCCCTGTAAAAGATAATCCCCTTGGTAATCTTTTAAGGGATGCTGGACTTAAAAAAGTATTAATGCCTCACTCAACTGGTATTCATTTTGATATTGATACGCCTACTGACATGTTAATACTTTCCTTAAACCCAAAGATAGGAGAAAATGTTAAACAGGTATTTAAGGAACTTAATTATAATTCAGAGCATCTAATAAGAGCTAAGCATTATTTAGCATTACCATACGCTGATGTTATCCTAAGTGGCAGAATTGGCTCGCCAGTAATTACTCAGGTCAACACCATGATAAGATGTCGGCTAAGGGTTTATTCAGAAGAAAGAGGAATGAAATATTTAAAAAGAGAAGAAAATGAAAAGGTGAAGTCTTTAGTTGCAAAAATGATGGAAGTAATGGGAACGGAAGAATTTCTCAATTACTTAGGACAAATAGCTCATGTAGCTTTTATAGATACACGTATTATATTTGCACATCATAAGTGGCACTTAGTAGAAAATGACAGGTTTTATTCTGATTTGCTTATGCCTGAAATGATAGAGCATGAAGAAACCAGAAAACTAACAGAGGCAGTAATGGCTGCTCCAATTCCTGTAGTATTAGGAGGACATTCACTAGTAGCAGGGGGGATGTGGTCTCTTATAGAGACTCTTCACCATGAAGCAGAGTCAGAATATAGCGATAATAAACTATACGATATGAAAGTTGCAGATAAATTTATTGGAAAGACAATAAGAAATTTGAAAGAAGAATTGGGAAGCAATATAAAAATTTATGGACTTACAAAAATCGGGGTAGACCCAGAGCCAAATTTTACATACATTGACCCAGAAGATGAATTAGTAATTCATGAGAATTGGCGTATACATGTGGCTGCTCCTATAAGAGATATAAAAGAGCTAGAAGAGATTGGGTTTAATATAGTTAAGCGAGGGATTATTTAATGAAAGGTATTTTAGGAAAGTTTATTGACTTTAATTCAAGAGAATTGAAAAAGTTACAAGGGCATGTGGATGAGATAAATTCTTTAGAAAGTAAAATGGAAGCATTAACAGATGAAGAGCTAAAAGCAAAAACTGAATTTTTCAGGTCTGAAATAAAGGAAGGCAAATCATTAGATGACATTTTGCCACATGCTTTTGCAGTAGTAAGAGAGGCAGCCAAAAGAGTTTTAGGCATGAGGCCTTATGATGTGCAGTTATTAGGTGCAATAGTTCTCCACCAAGGAAGAGTTGCAGAAATGAAAACTGGTGAAGGAAAGACTTTGGTAGCCACAATGCCAGCATATTTAAACGCTTTGAGTGGCAAAGGAGTTCATATTATTACTGTTAATGACTATCTTGCTGAAAGAGATAGTGAATGGATGGGCCAGATTTATAGGTTCTTAGGTCTAGAAGTTGGTTTAATTAAAAGTGATATGAAGCCTGCTGAAAGAAAGCTTGCTTATGAGACAGATATAGTTTATGGAACAAATAATGAGTTTGGTTTTGACTATTTAAGAGATAATATGTCTCTAAGAATTGAAAATGTAGTGCAAAGAGAATTAAGCTATGCAATTATAGATGAGGTAGATAGCATTCTTATTGATGAAGCTAGAACACCACTCATAATATCTGGACCAGATGAGATGTCTAGAGCGGAATATCATAGGTTTACTCAAATAAGCCAAGGTCTAAAAAAAGAAGCTGATTATATAATAGATGAAAAGGCTAGAACAGTAACCTTAACTGAAGAAGGAATAGCAAGAGTAGAGGCTAGACTTGGTGTTGAGAATCTTTATGATCCACAAAATATGGAGTATAGCCATAGGATTAATAATGCCTTAAGAGCGAAAGAATTGATGAAACGAGATCGAGATTATATAGTCAAAGAAGATGAAGTAATAATAGTAGATGATTTCACAGGCAGATTAATGTATGGTAGACGGTATAGTGATGGATTACATCAAGCTATAGAAGCAAAAGAGAATGTAACTGTTGCTAAAGAAAGCAAAACATATGCAACAATTACATTGCAGAACTATTTTAGACTGTATGATAAAATAGCTGGAATGACAGGTACTGCAAAGACAGAAGAAGATGAGCTTAGTGCAATTTATGGGATGGATGTTGTTGAAATTCCAACTAATAAACCTCTTGTACGAGATGATATGCCGGATCAGATTTATAGAGATATTGAGACAAAATTCAAGGCAGTTATTGAAAGCATAGTGCAAAAACATGAGAAAGGGCAACCAGTTCTTGTAGGAACAGTATCAATAGAAGTCTCTGAGCTTTTAAGTAATATGCTGAAGAAAAAAGGTGTAAGACACAATGTCCTTAATGCTAAGTTCCACGAACAGGAAGCAGAAATTGTTAAAGATGCAGGCCAATATGGCATGGTCACAATTGCTACAAATATGGCTGGTAGGGGTACAGACATAGTTTTAGGAGATGGAGTTAAAGAAGCTGGGGGACTACACGTTCTTGGTACAGAACGCCATGAATCTAGAAGGATAGATAATCAGTTAAGGGGAAGATCTGGTCGTCAAGGAGACCCGGGGTCCTCGCAGTTTTTTGTGTCTCTAGAAGATGATTTAATGAGAATATTTGCAACAGATATAGCCTCAGGATTGATGGAGAAATTAGGTCTTGAAGGCACCGAAGCACTTGAACATAAGATGCTTGATAAGTCTATTGAAAGGGCACAAAGAAGAGTAGAAGAAAACAATTATGCAATAAGAAAGCATGTTCTTGAATATGATGACATCATGAACAAACAACGTGGTGTAATATATGCAGAAAGAAGAAAAGTTCTTGAAAATACGGAAGTAAAAGATGATATCGTATCAATGTTGAGTGAAATAATTAGCGAGCTTGTTCATTCACATCGAGCTGATTATGAACTTGATGTGGAAGGATTAGAACAGAAATTAATTACAATGATTCCTCAATTTGACTTAGATAGTTCTGAGTGGGAAGAGTATCCTGATCATGAACTTATTGATATTATTAGTCAAAGAGCTTTGGAACTTTATGAAGAGAAAGAAGAAGAGATTGGGCATGATCTACTAAGAGACATAGAAAGAATTGTGCTATTAAGGGTAGTTGATAGAAAGTGGATGGACCATATTGATGCAATGACTAGATTACGTCAAGGCATTGGGCTGAGAGCATATGGCGGGCGAGATCCTTTACAAGAGTATCAAAGTGAATCATATAATGAGTTTCAAGCTCTGATCTATGGTATAAAAGAAGATACAATAAGAGATATTTTCCACGTCCAAGTAGAGAAGAGGGATACGGCTGCATTAAGACCACAGAGAAGAGCCCCACTCTCTACAAATAAAGAGCAAAAACCTGCAGAACCAGTTACTTCAGAGAAAATTGGTAGAAACGACCCATGTCCTTGTGGTAGTGGGAAGAAGTATAAAAAATGTTGCGGTAGATAGTTAGAAAGTTGGTGTTTGAATGTTTGAGAAAGCAGCCAATGAGCGAGAGTTAAACTTGCTTATTGAGAAAATAAGTCACTTAGGTGATTTACTTTGACTATAAAAAATTATGTGCACAAATCAGCAGTTTAGAGGAAGAGATGTCTTCAGAAGATTTTTGGGATGATACTCAAAAGGCTCAAAAATCCTCAAAAGAGTTAAGTAAAATAAAAAATAGCTTAGCCATATATGAAGAACTTAAGGGTAAATCAGACGATTTGACTGAGTATCTACTCTTACTTGAAGATGAAGACGATAAAGAAGTTATAGAAGAGTTTGAACAAGGATTAAAAGAGCTGCAAGAAAGTATTGATAAAGCAGAATTAATTGCTTTACTTGACGGACCCTATGATACTAATAATGCAATAGTTAGTATCCATCCAGGCGCTGGTGGAACTGAATCACAAGACTGGGCAGAAATGCTTTTGAGAATGTACACGCGTTGGGCAGAGAACAAAAGATATAGCGTTACTTTTTGGGATTATCAGAGTGACCCAGAAGCAGGTATAAAGGAAGCTACGTTTTTAGTAAGTGGAGATAATTCATATGGATATTTAAAGGCAGAGAGTGGTGTGCACCGACTTGTAAGGATATCACCTTTTGACGCTTCAGGGAAAAGGCACACCTCATTTGCATCTGTAGACGTTTTACCTGAAATTGATGATGAAGTAAATATTGAGATTAACAATGAAGACTTACGTATAGATACATATCGAGCAAGTGGTGCTGGCGGGCAACATGTAAATAAAACAGAATCAGCAGTAAGGATTACGCACTTACCTACTGGAATTGTTGTACAATGTCAAAACCAAAGGTCCCAGCATAGTAATAAAGCAACAGCTATGAGGTTATTAAAAGCTAAACTCTATGAAAGGCAAATGCAAGAACAAGAGGACCATTTGGCTAAAATCAAAGGGGATACAGGAGAAATTGCCTGGGGTAATCAAATAAGATCTTATGTTTTTCACCCATACTCTATGATCAAAGATCATAGAACAAATATTGAAGTTGGTAACACAGATGCTGTTATGGATGGAGCCATTGATAAATTTATAGAGGGTTATCTAAGATGGATAAAGAAAAATGCGAGGGGATAGTAAGATGAGTGATGAACTAAATCTAAAAGAAGAGAATAGAAATAAAGGTAGTAAGCCTAAAGTATGGTTAGTAGGCCTAATTATTGCTGCACTGGTGTTGTTGTGGGTAGCACCTCCCTTAGCAGCAGAATTGTATCTTGCAGGAAATATAGATAAATTTATTGATGCAGAAACGGCTGATGAGATATCACTTAATACGAACACCTTTAAGCTTCTTAGTGGTAGGTTTGATGAATTTGTAGTTAAGGGGCATAACTTAAGTATTGGTAACTTGAATGTTGAAACATATGAGCTTAGTGCAAACGAAGGTCAAGTAGCAATATTTGAGACTCTCAGACAGAAAAGTATTTCAGTAAAACAAAGCCCAGTTGCTAGTATGACGCTCAATGTAAGTGCAAAAGACATGAGTAATTTACTAGATAGTTACTATGAAAGCTTAAATGAAATGAGTGTAACTCTGCATGATGGTTACTTAGAAGTTAATGGAGTTTCTGACACACCAAGGGGTAAAAGCATACAAATAGCATTTAACGCACTACTGGATAGTGATGATTGGTCATCCTTAAAAGTAACAGTAACAGATTTGATTGCTTTTGGAGATAAAGTACTAGAGGATGATGAGATTTATGAATTGATGGAAATATACTCTATTGTAATTCCATTTGATAAAACAAATCCACCAATTTATATAAACTCTGTCATTACAACTAATCAAAGGATAGTAATCACGGCTAATACATCATTGAATTAAGGGAGAACAACTATGGTGAGAAAAGGATTTGCAGCTTTAATATTAATAGGTTTGATAGCATCTTTGTATATTACCTATCAGGACTTTTCAAGACAGGATAATAATAAAGGTGTTATTTTAGCCTTAGACTATACATCAGTAAAAGAGTGGTCACAGCAAACGGGAATACCTGTGCAAGAATTATTAAAAACTGCTGCTGATTCTCAGATATCACATATTGCTTTATCTGAACTAGAGTTGAAAAGAACTGGTCAGAGGCTAGAAGGTTTTTATGCTAGAGAAGTTGATGTTAGTGCGTATCTAGGTAATGAAATTGCAGATATGATTAGAACTGATGTTGAATTTACTAAAATTTTAGATGATCAAAACATTGGAGTCGACAATGTATATATAGTATCAGAAAATGAATCTAGAATAATGCAACTTCGATTATCAGCTCAAGAAAAGTATGGTAGGAATAGAGTTGAATTACATACAGATGGAAGTACCTATATTATTGAGATTATAAGTAGTTTAGCAACTTTAATAAACGGCTTAGGTTTTGATTCAAATGAAATTGATTTAATTGAAGATTATGGATTTAAAATAATACCAAGGCCAATCAACGTTGTTTTTAAGTCAGAACAGTTAAGGGATTATGTTGATTATATCGATGAGTTACTTAATCCAGATGTAGTAATCTTTGCAGGTGAAGACGGAGTTTTGGGTAACAGAATTGGGGTTAGTGAAAATTTGATACCAGTAACCGCTTCAAAGCTATATCCTAAAAATCCAAGAGGCATGATGTATGGGTATGTCGAAATGACAAGTATTGATGGAGATAAAGAGTTAGCATCATTAGTAGGCTATAATCTAGTAAGGACGCATAGTATTAGCAGTGATGAGTGGAAAAGAAGATACAATACTCATGATGCATCTGATGTTAGAATTTCAGAAGTCGTAGAAAGGTATGCCTTAGCTGTTAATGATAGGACTAGTCATGTATTATATGTTAGGCCATTCAGCAAGGGGTTAGATTTTAATAGTCAGTATTTTTCTAGTTTGACAAGTAGACTAACTTCACTAGGTTACACTTTAGGTAGTGTAAGACTAGTACCTATAAGAAATGCTTTGTCTCGTTACATAACCATTCTTTTACTAGCAGGAGTGGGAGGCGCACTTGCCTTGTTATTTTTAGAAGCTTTTAAAGGTTTCAATAAGCTTGCTTTCGCCTTAGTTTTAATTGGATTAGTTGGTGGAACAGGTTTAGTTTATATTGGATATGGCTCTCTTATTAACAGGTATATAGCTTTTTTTGCCTCTTTAGCTTTTCCCACACTAGCTATATTTGTTGCATATATATGGAATCAAGAAGAGAATATGAGCATAGCCAGGTCATGCTTTGCATTGATTAAGGCTGTTGGTGTTTCTTTAATAGGCGCAATGTATGTTCATGCAAGCTTAGCTACTTCTAGTTATTTAACATCAATGGCTGTATTCCCAATGGTGAAAATTGCCTTAATTGCACCAGCTTTCATTCTAGCTTTTCTATTCTTAATTAGAAAAGATGTGCTAAATGATATTAAAGAATTTTTACAGATGAATATTCAGGTATATCATGTAGTATTAGCTGGGATTGCTTTTGTCGTTTTAGCTGTTTTAGCTATGAGATCTGGTAATAATCCAATAATACCAGTATCAAGCTTAGAAATAAGGTTTAGATTATTGATGCAAAAAACATTGATTGCAAGACCAAGGTTTAAAGAGTTCATGATAGGTTATCCACTTTTAATTATAGCAGGTATGTATGTAAAGAATAATTTCACTAAGCTTTTACTCATTGCAGGATCAATTGGGCTTGCATCGCTTGTAAATACATTTGCACACTTACATAAACCAGTATGGATGGCATTTCTGACGACTATAAATGGTCTTTGGACTGGGCTCCTAATAGGGTTGATTGCAGCTGTTATAATTAGTTACTTACATAAATTGCTTTGGAGTGATAAAAGTGAATAAGGTGATGCTTTCAGGTTATTATGGATATAATAATGCCGGAGATGAAGCAATTCTTAAGGCTATTATTAATGGTCTTAAGCAAACTGTTCCTAATTTAGAAATAGTCGTATTATCTTCAAATCCAAAAGAAACAAAAGCTTTATATAATGTTAAATCTATAAATAGATTTAGCTATTTGCAGATTATCCTTGAGCTGCAAAGAACAAGCCTCTTAATAAGTGGCGGAGGGAGTTTGTTGCAAGATGTTACTGGGAAACTTACTATCCCTTATTATTTAAGTATCATAAAACTAGCTCAGATGCTTAATGTGAAGACAATGATATTTGCCCAAGGTATAGGCCCAATAAAATCAAATTATCTCATAAAAAAAATAGGTAACGTGCTAGATAAAATAGATGTTATTACCGTAAGAGATAAGGAGTCAAAGATCCTACTAGAAAATTTAGAGATAGAAAATGTAGAGTTATCTGCTGATCCGGTTTTTTTCTTGCAGCCAGGTAACAAGGATAGGATAAAGGAAATTTTAGTTAAAGAAGAAGTTCCATTTAATGAAAGTGGTCCATGGATAGGCGTGGCTATTAGAGATTGGGATAATAGAAGTGTGTTTGTGAAAGAAATTGCATTGGCACTTGATAAGCTAATTGCAAATTACGATGCTCAAATACTACTTATACCTTTTCATGCTGATGTAGACAAAGAGGTGTTAGAGGAAATTAAGGGTAATATGCATGCTGATAAACAGACATATATAATAAGTAAGCAATATGAGGCTCATGAGCTACTTGGCATATGTGATTTGTTAGATCTAATGATTGGTATGAGGCTTCACTCATTAATTTTTGCTGCACGTACAAAAACCCCTATAGTAGGTATAAGTTATGATATAAAAATTGATTCATTAATGAAACAGCTAGGTTCATGTGCTTGTTGTAATACTGGGGATATTAATAGTAGCTCACTTTATAAAGATGCTGCTGAAATTTTAAGCAAGAAAAAGGGCTTTTTAGAAATGAATGAATTAGTTAGCGACTTAGAGCAAAGTGCCTGGCAGTCAGTAATCAGGGCAGTAGACTTATTGGCGGGGAGAATTTAAATTGGAAACAAGCAAAGTTTTTGACATAGATATTTCAAAGTTAGATTTATTAGAGAGTGCTAACTTAGTAAACAAGTGGTTATCTCAAGATAAAAAAAGACAAGTTGTAACAGCAAACAGTGAGATGCTTTATTTAGCATATAAAGACAAAGAGTTTAAGAACATTTTGCAAAATGCAGACATGGTAACTCCTGATGGTGTTGGTTCAGTCTGGGCAGCAAAAACATTAGACACAGCTGTTAAAGAGAGAGTTGCTGGGTATGACCTTTTAAGAAAGATCTTGGAGGTTTCAAGAGCAAAAGTTTTCTTACTTGGAGCAAAAGACGAGGTGGTTAAAAGTGCTGCCAGAAAAATTGGAAAGCAGTATCAAGAGATAGATGTAGTTGGATATAAAGATGGCTATTTTGTAGACGATGAGCTTGTTATAAAAGAGATAAACAGTTTAGAACCAGACATTATATTTGTTGCACTTGGATGCCCAAGACAAGAAATTTGGATTTCAAAAAATTTAGAAAAATTGAACGTAAAAGTAGCAATGGGTGTTGGGGGTAGCTTTGATGTAATTGCAGGCATAGTGAAGCGAGCACCAATAATTTGGCAAAAGCTTGGTGTTGAATGGCTTTATAGATTAATCAAACAGCCAAGTAGATTTACTAGAATGTTAGCACTCCCAAAATTTGTTTATATAGTACTAAAAATGAAAGTTTTGAATTAGGATTGAAAATAGTAAAGTATTGTGATAACTTAAAGCCGTCTTAAAAAACAACTAGGGGGATTGGGAATGAAGTGTGATTATCAAGAAATAGCAAAAAGGGCACTAAATATTAGAAAAAATATACTAAAAATGTTATGTGAAGCAAAATCAGGGCATCCAGGTGGCTCATTATCAGCTACAGATATTATGTCTGTTTTGTACTTTAACCACATGAACATAGATCCAAACAAATATACGGATCCAGATAGAGACAGGTTTGTCTTAAGTAAGGGACACGCAGCACCAGTTTTATATGCAACATTAGCAGAAAAAGGGTTTTTCCCAGAAGAAGAACTAATGACATTGAGAAAACTGGGAAGCAGGCTACAAGGTCATCCTGACATGAAGAAGTTGCCTTATGTAGAAATGTCAACAGGGTCTTTAGGGCAAGGTTTATCTGCAGCAGCAGGTATGGCTATTTCTGGCTTAGTTGATAGTAAAGATTTCTATACTTATGTCATGATAGGAGATGGAGAGGTTCAAGAAGGGCAAATTTGGGAAGCAGCTATGTTTTCTGCTCATTATAAACTTGGAAAACTAATCGCAATTCTTGATCATAACAGCTTACAGATTGACGGAGATATTAGAGACATTATGAATCCCAACCCTCTTGATAAAAAATGGGAAGCTTTTGGATGGCACGTTCAAAGTATTGACGGTCATGACTTAGAGCAAATTTGTGATGCATTAACTAAAGCAAAAGAAGTAGATGATAAGCCTTCAATAATAATAGCTAAAACTATAAAAGGCAAAGGCGTTAGCTTTATGGAAAATCAGGCAGGATGGCATGGTAATGCACCTTGTGAAGAACAAACTGCCAAAGCGATTGCTGAATTGGAGGAGAGATACAATGGCTAAAAGAGCAACAAGAGAAGCTTACGGTAAAGCTTTATTAGAACTTGGACAAAAACATAATGATATCATCGTGCTTGACGCTGATTTATCAGGTTCAACTAAAACAGCAATTTTTGGCAAAGAATTTCCAAATAGATTCTTTAACGCTGGTATAGCAGAAGGTAATATGATGGGTGTTGCAGCAGGAATTGCAACAACAGGAAAGATTGCGTTTGCTAGTACATTTGCAATATTTGCTAGTGCTAGAGCATGTGAGCAAATAAGAAACTCTATATGTTATCCTAATCTAAATGTAAAAATAGCAGCTACACATGCAGGGATTACTGTCGGTGCAGATGGTGGTTCGCATCAAGCTATTGAAGATATTGCTATTATGTCAGCAATGCCAAACATGACGGTTGTGGTGCCGGGAGATGGGGTGTCTACTGAAGCTTTGATTAAGCAAGCATATGAATATGACGGACCAGTATACATTAGACTTGGCAGAGCAAAAGTTGAAGACGTTTATGATAGTAGCGAGTTCTTTTCTATAGGACAAGCTAATTTGGTCAAAAAGGGTAATGATGCTACAATAATTGTATGCGGTTATCCACTAAATGATGCTATAAAGGCAGCAAGTAGTCTTGAGCAAAAAGGAATTAGCGTAAGAGTTGTTGATATGTCTACAGTTAAACCTTTAGATATGGGGAGTGTTCTTAAAGCCGCTAAGGAAACAGGTGCAATTGTCACTGTTGAGGAACATAGTGTAATTGGAGGCTTAGGAAGCATGGTAGCAAGCTTCTTAGCAGAGCATTATCCAACACCTATTCAGATGGTAGGTTTAAGAGATGTCTTTGGTCAGTCTGGTGAAGCTGATGAGTTAATAGAGGAGTATAATCTAACTGATTCTGATATAGCTCATGCAGTAGAAGAAGTTATAAAAAGGAAATAGTTACTAAGGGAGAGCCATGGCTCTTCCTTATATAGTTGGATGGCAAATCTCAAGTTAATGACTATTACAGTGCTAGAATCGAGGAATAGCATTTTATAAGATGATAAGTATTTATCTTCAAAAAACATTGGGTAATCAAGTATTACATTTAAAAAAATGCATTTATAAATAATTAAATGATCTCTTTTAATTAAATACAGTATCTATATGATTCAAAACATAAAGGTAATAAAGGGATTTATTTGTAGATATAGTGATATCAAGCTATGTTAATAGGGATTCTTATTACTGATTAATGTGATTGTAAGAATTTCAAAAACATCGTAAAAAATACTAAAAATCAAGTTTTCTCTAGCATATTTAGACTGTATAGATTATAGTGTTAAAATGCAAAGTATGGTAGCAAATGAAACAAATTTGCCAATAATTATTTCTAGAGCATTATAAATAAGACTTATTACTTTGTAAAAAGATTTAGTGAGGTATGAAATTGTGTTAAGAAATAAGACATTGTTTATCGACTGTGATGACACGTTAATTTTTCATGATAAGGATAAAAGCTGTATTCCTGAGACTAGCTACAAAGCATTAGAGCTACTAAAAAAGAATAATCATAGAATTGTGTTAGCAACTGGAAGGTCAAATTTTCAGATTAAAGGCCTGATGAAAGAGTTAGATATTAAGGATTCTATTTGCTTTAATGGAGCACTAGTAGTAGCAAATAGAAAAGAGATTTATGATACTCCTATAAATAAAAAAGAGCTAATGCCAATTCTTAATAAAGTATTAGCAAATGGAAATACTGTATATGCAGTAGATAAAGAGTATCAATATATAAAAGACCCAAAAGATAAGATTATGCAGTTTATCACAGAGCGGATGCGTCCAGGTCACAAAGATTATGATCAGTCATATATAGAATTGGTAAGACCTTTAGACAGCAAGGAAAGAGACTATTACTTCTTTATGTCGCTTGATAAAAATCACATTTTAGATGATATAGTGGATTTGGTTGATTGCTTACAGATTAATTACTGGGAAGATGATGTTGTTGACATTTCTAATAATGGTATAAACAAATATTCAGGGATTGAGATAATAAGAGATTTTTATAATATAGAAGATAATGATATTTACGCATTTGGTGATGGGTACAATGATATAGATATGATTAAAAATGTTAGGCATGGAATTGTAATGGGAAATAGCCCAAAAGAGCTACAATCAGTTGCAGATTATATTGCACCAAGCATAGAGGATGATGGGTTCTTTGTTGCTTGCCAAAGATTTAAACTTATCTAAGAAACTTAGAAGTATTGCATACGGTAATAGTATGTATTAAAATGAATAAGTGATATGCACCTGTAGCTCAGGGGATAGAGCAGTGGTTTCCTAAACCATGTGTCGGAGGTTCGAGTCCTCCCAGGTGTGCCAAAAGAGTGAGGAGATTTCCTTGCTCTTTTTTTAAAGTGTATATATTTGTTGTTTATATAGCATATTAGTTGTATCATATATAGCAAAGGAAAGCATATTTTTATGTTAAATAAACATTAAATACCTTGATATTAAAGGGGAGGTGGCATGATTGAAAAGTATAAAGAGCACATACATAGAGAATAAACTTGAATACGTCATTATAGATAAAAAGACTAAAGAAATAATTAGTAAGTCAGATAAGATAGAGAGCTTACTAAATGAACTTTGTTTATCACATGAAGAGTTGATTAATGAAGATAACAACAAGAAAAACATGTACTCAAAATCACAGAATCAGTGGTTTAATTTTACAACAGGAGAAAATGAAAACACCACTTTTATATTAGTAAGAAAATTCTCCAATAGTATGATTCCCTATAAAGTGCTAGAAGCTTTATTAACAGATAACGATTTTGATCTAGAGAGTTTAGAAACTATATACCAGCAAGTACTAAGGAGCATTCCTGATATCTTATGTTACTTAGATAAGAATTTGAATGTTTTAGGCATGAATAAGGCAGGAGAAGAGCATTTTGAGTTAAAATCAACTGTAGGAAAGAAATGCTATGATGTTTTTGAATATAATGAGGAATGCAAAGTCTGCCCAAGTAAACAAGCACTATTGAGCAAAGAGCCAGTCATAGTAGAGAAGTTTAATAACAGACTAGAAAAATGGCTTGAGGTTACTAGGATACCAATTTTTGATGATAATGATGAACTAATAATGATAGTTGAGCAGCTTAAAGATATTGACAAGAGAAAAAATATGGAGCTTGAACTTAGAGAGAATGAAGCCAAGTTTAGAAGCTATGTTGAAAATACACAAGATATAATTTTTACACTTAATGAAAAAGGGGTATTCCAATATGTGTCTCCAAGTTGGCAAGACCCTTTGAAATATGCACTAGATGAAGTTGAAGGAAAAGTATTCCTAGATTTTATTCATCCAGATGATAGAGAAGTGTCTGTTATCTATTTAAATGAAATCATGGCAGGTAAGAAGGATCCTCACCCTGTAGAATATAGAGTTTTACACAAGCATGATGGATGGAAGTGGCACAGAGCTAGTGGAAGTTTAATCATTGATGCTAATGGCGAGAAGTTAATGCTTGGAATCACAAGGGATATTAATGAAAGCAAAGAAAATGAAAGAAGGCTAGCACAATTATCAAAAGAGTTTCAGATAGTATTCCAAGGTTCACAATATAGCATGTATTTAGTAGAGGTAATTGATAGAGATACCTATAGATATTTACAAGCAAACAAAGCGCAGGAAGTTATAACTGGTCTTTCGGAAAGTCGTTTAGTTGGGCATACCCCACAAGAAGCGCTTGGGGAAGAAATAGGTGCAGATATATTAAAGCACTATAAAGCATGTTATGACAAAAAAGAACCTTATATATATGAGGTAAAAAGAGTATTTAAATCAGGCACAAAAGAGATATTAACAACATTGACTCCAGTTTTAGAAGAGTCAGAAGTTAAATATATAGTAGGCGCTACAAGAGATATTACTGATCAGAGGAAAGCTGAAAGAGAACTGAAAAGGAACCTAGAGCAATCAAGACTATTAGTTGAAATTTTCGAGCATGATGCTAAAACAGAATCTGAGTTGTTGGACTTTGGTTTAAGACAAGCGATAAGGTTAACTAGCAGCGAAATAGGTTATATATTCTTTTATGATGAGCAAAGCAAGAACTTAGTACTGAATGCTTGGTCAGAAGAAGCCATGCAACAATGTACAGTAAAGGATCCTGAAGTGATTTATCACTTGGATAGTACAGGATTATGGGGAGAGCCTGTAAGAAGAAGAGAAGCAATAATTGTTAATGATTTTGATGATTTTAAAGAATTACAAAAAGGTGCTCCAAAAGGGCATGTTAAACTTCACAAGTTTGCCGCTATTCCAGTAATTAGAGATAACTCAGTTGTTGCTACTGTTGGTGTTGGGAATAAAAGAATGGATTATACCGAAGCGGATATTAATCAGCTTTCATTGCTTACAAGTAAGTTATGGGAATCTCTAGAGAAAAAAAGAGCAGAGAAGCAGGTTGAAAATGAGCGCAAAAAACTTGAAATAACATTAGCTTCAATTGGAGATGGAGTTATTTCAACTGATAATGATGGTAAAATTGTATATCTTAATAAAGTAGCAGAAAAATTAACAGGTTATAAATTTGAAGAGGTTGAGAATCAGTATTTTGATGAATATATAAGAATTATTGATGAAGATTCAAGAGAGAGAACAAAATCTCCTATCCAAAGTGTTCTAGAAACAAAAAAGATTATTGAGCTTGATGATAATTCTACTCTAGTAACAAAAGATGGCAATGAAATACCAATAGCAGATTCGGCAGCTCCGATAATGGATGAAGATGAACTGGTTGGAGTTGTGTTAGTTTTTAGAGATGTAACTAAAGATAGAGAGAGTCTGAACAGAATACAGTTTTTAAGTTATAATGATCAGCTCACAGGAGTCAGGAATAGAAGATATTTTGAACAAGAGCTACAACGAATTTCAGATGAGAAGCATTTGCCTCTTTCATTATTAATGGCTGATTTGAATGGGTTGAAGCTTGTAAATGATGGGTTTGGTCATCAAAAGGGTGATGAGCTACTGATGAAAACAGCCCAGGTATTGTTAAATAATGCTCCAGAAAAAGCCACAGTAGCTAGAATTGGTGGGGATGAATTTATCATTATTTTACCTAATACGGATTATAAAGATGCTTTAATATTAAAAGAGAAACTTGAGTATGAAGCTGATAAAATTGATTTGACTCCCATTACTTTATCTATTTCATTTGGTTTAGCAACAAGAACGCACCTTCTAGAAGAAATTGATGACTTATTAAGAGAAGCTGAAGATAATATGTATCATGATAAACTTCATAAAAGTCCTAGTATTAGAGGTAAAACTCTAAGTGCTATTATGAGTGCACTTTATGAAAAAAGTGAAAGAGAAGAAAAACACAGCACAAGAGTAAGTCAGCTATGTGAAAAAATAGCAATGGCCATGGATCTGGATAGCAAAAGTATCAACGAACTTAAAATGGCAGGAATACTACATGATATAGGGAAGATAACTATCGATTTAACTATCCTTGAAAAGGATGGACCCTTATCAGCTGAAGAGTGGACTATGATAAAAAAGCATTCTGAGATAGGGTATAGAATATTAAGTGCTGCTAATGATATGTCAGAAATTGCAAATTATGTTTTAGCTCATCATGAAAGGATTGACGGAAAGGGATACCCAAAAGGCTTGTCAGGAGATGAAATCCCTTACCAGTCAAAAGTTATTGCAATAGCAGATGCTTATGATGCAATGACGAGTAATCGGCCTTATAGACAAGCTATGTCAAAGGAGGAAGCTATATCAGAGCTGTATAGGTATTCTGATATTCAGTTTGACAAAGACATAGTGGAGATTTTTGTCAAAAAGGTGCTAAATGATGATTAGTCATAAACAAAGGTCTCAGCATAACTTTTATATGAAAGAAGCTTTAGTGGAAGCAAATAAAGCCAAGGATTTGGGTGAAGTTCCCATTGGTGCCGTAGCAGTTTACAAGGAAATTATAATTGCTAGAGCACACAATACAGTTGAAATTTGTAAGGATCCAACTATGCATGCAGAGATAAACTTAATAAGAGAAGTTGCTCGAGTACTTAGAACTTCAAGATTGACAGGAATAACCCTCTATGTTACACTTGAGCCCTGTGTTATGTGTGCTGGAGCTATCCAAAAAGCTAAAATTGATGGATTGATTTTTGGTGCATATGATGATAAACTAGGGGCAGTTGGCTCTTATTATGATATAATTAGAGACAGGAATTACAAAACTAGCATGCTTGTCCTTGGTGGTATTTTAGAGCAAGAGTGCTCAGCTATAATTAAAGAATTTTTTAGAAATAAAAGATAGGAGAGATGGCTGAGTGGTCGAAGGCGCTCGCTTGGAAAGCGAGTGAACGTTTACGCGTTCCGCGGGTTCGAATCCCGCTCTCTCCGCCAGAAACTAAATAGAATTTTGCCGTGCTAGATGGGGAACTAGCGGTGCCCTGTACCTGCAACCCGCTACAGCAGGATCGAAAGCTTATCATGAGGCAAGTACTTGTAAGGCTTGCCCTAAGCAAGTGGTGTTGACAGCTGAGTCTAACGCAATAGGACTCTGTGAACCTCGTCAGGTCTGGGAAGAAGCAGCGATAAGCAGACACTCTTATGTGCCGTTGGGTAGCTTAGCTCGAGCTAACTACTTAGGTAACACTTGGGAGTATTTGTCGAAGATAAGGCACGGCATTTAAATTTAAAATAGTCCATCCATAGCGGATGGACTATTTGCTTTAAAACATTTCATTTACAAAATCTTCAACTGGAATGTTAAGTAAATATTGAGAAAGGTCAATTTGGTTAAGTTTGTTTAGAAATTCACCCTTATCATACCTAATCCCAATTAAAGTTTCCTCTATAATAGATATATCTTTAATACCAAAGAAATCTCCATGGAGTTTGATATCTTTAATATAACCATTTTTTATGTCGATGTAGTATTCAATTACACCGCCTGCAAATTTTTGCACATTTTCAAAACTTGCTTTAGGCATTTTGCCATAATTCCATTCATTAGTAGAAAATTTGTTGTTTACAAGTTCTTGTATTTTGTTAACTTCTTCTCTATTGAACTTATAGTTTTTGCTTATGCTATGAGTCTTAATGATAAATTCAGATAGAACTTTTATAAACTCCTCTATGGATAATTCTTTGTCTAGATGTTGATTTATAGTGGTTACTCTACTTTGTACAGATTTAACTGCCTTGTCTCTAAATTTTATATCCTTAACTTTAAGTGCATTAGTTATATCTGAAATATTTGAAGAGAGTAGTAATGTTCCGTGATGCAGCACTTTATTTTTATGGTGATACTGGGCATTTCCAGAAAACTTCTTACCATCTATTGTTAGATCATTTCTGCCAGAAAATTCAGCATTAACACCCAATTCATTTAATGCTGCTATAATTGGTTTAGTAAATTCTCTAAAATCAAGTTTCTCTGAACCAGAAGTAATAAAGCAAAAATTGAGATTACCCAAGTCGTGAAACACTGCTCCTCCGCCAGATAGCCTTCTAACAACAGGAATTTTGTTTTCATTTACAAAAGTCTTGTTAATCTCACTATGGGCATTTTGATTCTTTCCAATAATGATACTTTTATCATTTCTATATAAATAAAAAATATCTTCATCAAAATTGTTCATGAGAAATTCTTCTGTTGCAATATTAAAGTATGGGTTTTGAGTTTCACTTAAAATATATATCATAGTATTGCCTCCTTTTTTGTATATGAAAAGTATATAATTAAACCAAATAAAAAGCAATTTTATGAGTAAAAATATACTTATTCAAATATATCCTATAGGACAAATGCTTCTTGATTTACATGGCTAAGCATAGTATAATATTTTATAAAGAATGTTATTGTTTTAACAAATATAATGACATTTTTAATTAGTTATATACTTAAGAATGCATTCTATATATTGTATACAGAATGCATAAATTTTCATGTATTATGAGTATTATTGCATATTTTGTGAATTGAGGAAGTGTATTAGAAGTGAGATTTTACTTCTTGGAAAATTAGACAGAATGGCAGTGCTGTTCTGTCTTTTCTAATAGTGCACTAGAGAAAGGATGAAAGTTAATGAGTATCAAGAAGACTCCTCTTTATGAAAAGCATAAGGAAAATGGAGCAAAGTTCATTGATTTCGGTGGTTGGGATATGCCTGTTGAGTATACAGGTATAAAAGATGAGCACCATGCAGTTAGAAACGAAGCAGGTATGTTTGATGTAAGTCATATGGGTGAAGTTGAAGTTAGTGGAGAAGAAACAACTAAGTTTTTACAGCACCTTCTAACTAACAACGTTGAAGATCTGGCTGATAATGCAATTGTGTATACTTTCATGTGTTACGAAGATGGCGGTGTTGTTGATGACTTATTAGCATATAAATATAATGCAAAGAAGTTTTTACTTGTTGTAAATGCTAGTAACGTTGATAAAGACTTTGACTGGATAAAAAAGCAAAGTGTAAAATTTGATGTTGTAGTAGAGAATACATCTAAGGAAGTAGCTGAAGTAGCGGTCCAAGGGCCTAAGGCACAAGAGATTGTTCAAAAGCTTACAGACTATAATTTAGATGACATTAAGTTCTTTACTTTTGATGATGGAGTTGAAATAGCTGGTGTAAACACACTTATTTCGAGAACAGGTTATACAGGTGAAGATGGATTTGAAATCTATACAAGTAATGAAGATATAGGACTCTTATTTGATAAAATACTAGAAGCAGGAAAGCCTTTAGGGTTGAAATTAGCAGGGCTTGGAGCCAGAGATACGTTAAGATTTGAAGCTAACTTACCCCTATATGGACAAGAGATATCACAAGATATTACACCTTTAGAAGCAGGGTTAGGATATTTTGTAGATCTTGACAAGGAGTTTATTGGTAGAGATGCATTAGCTAAACAAAAATCAGAAGGACTAAAGAGAAAAGTAGTTGGTTTTGAACTACTAGGTAGAGGTTTAGCAAGAACTGATGCAGTGGTTCTTAATAGTGAAGGAGAAGAGATAGGACATGTCACAACAGGATATATATCTCCTACTCTAGAAAAGGCTATAGGATTAGCTTTGGTTGATAGCAATTATACAAAATTAGGTACTGAACTAACTTTGCAAGTAAGAAGCAGAAAAATACCTGCAAAAGTTATTAGTAAAAGATTTCTAAAAAGCAAAAAGAAATAGGAGGAAATTAGAATGAAAATTGTAGAAGGTTTATTTTATTCAAAAGAACATGAGTGGGTAAAGGTCGATGGTAATACAGCAACAATTGGTGTTACTGACTATGCGCAAGACCAATTAGGAGACATTGTGTTTGTTGAACTTCCAATGGAAGATGATGAGTTTGCACAAGACGATGTTTTTGGCGTTGTAGAATCTGTAAAAGCAGCATCGGATTTATTTATCCCAGTTTCAGGGGTTGTTTTGGAAGCAAACCTAGACTTAGAAGATGCTCCTGAGCAAGTTAATGAAGACCCATATGGAAGTTGGATGATTAAGATAGAATTATCTGATGAGAATGAGTTAGAAAGCTTAATGAATGCAGCACAATACAAAGAGTTTTGCGAGAATCTTTAATCAATAATAAAAATTTAACAGAGAATGGAGTTGTTATTATGCATCCATATCTTCCACATACAGATGAAGAAATAAAACAGATGTTAGAAGAAGTTGGCGTTGGTTCACTAGAAGAGCTCTTTAGTGATATACCACAGGATCTTATACTTGATAGAGATTTGAAAATGGATGATTCTAAGTCAGAAATTGAACTTAGAAGAATTTTTAATGAACTAGTAAGCAGAAATACATGTACTAATAGTTTAGTATGTTTCTTAGGTGCTGGAGCTTATGATCATTATATCCCTAGTATCGTAGACTTCTTATCTTCAAGGTCAGAATTTTACACAGCGTATACACCTTACCAGCCTGAGATGAGCCAAGGCACTTTACAAGTTATGTTTGAGTATCAATCTATGATAACAGAATTAACAGGACTGGAAGTATCAAATGCTTCTTTGTACGATGGAGCATCTGCTTGTGCTGAAGCTGCATTTTTAGCTAGTTCAAGCACTAGGAGAAACAAAATAATTGTTTCAAAAACAGTAAACCCAAATACAATAAAGGTATTAAAAACATATACAGCTGCAAAAGATATAGAGCTATTAGAAGTTGACATGAAAGATGGTCAAACAGATTATAAAGCACTTAAAGATATGCTAGATAAAGATACGGCTGCTGTTGTTATCCAAAGTCCTAACTTCTTTGGTGTTATTGAAGACATTGAAGCAGTAGAACCAGCGGTTCACAAAAATAAGTCTTTATTAATTCAAAGTGCAGATCCGCTTTCATTAGCAGTACTTAAGTCTCCAGGTGAGATGGGTGTTGATATTGCAGTAGGTGATGGTCAACCATTTGGTATTCCTCTAAGCTATGGCGGACCTTATCTTGGGTATATTGCTGTTACAAAGAAGCTTATGAGAAAAATTCCTGGAAGAATTGCGGGACAAACCGTTGATACTGAAGGAGAAAGAGGCTTTGTTCTCACATTACAAGCTAGAGAGCAACATATTAGAAGACACAGAGCTACTTCAAATATTACATCTAACCAAGCACTTATGGCTACAAGAGCGACTATCTATCTATCAGCATTAGGAAAAGAAGGGCTTAAAGAGGTAGCAACACAAACAGCCCAGAAAGCTGCATATGCAGCAAAAGAGCTTGTTAAGACAGGTAATTATGAGATGATGTTTGATAAGCCATTTTTTAGAGAGTTTGCACTAAAGTCTAATTGTAATGTAGATAAGGTAAATAAAAACTTACTAGAAAAAAGAGTTCTTGGCGGGTATAATCTTGAGCAAGATTATCCTGAACTAGGTAGTTCAGTATTGCTGAGTGTAACTGAGAAAAGGACTAAGGAACAAATAGATAATCTAGTTAAAGAGATGGGTGAATGCCATGTATAAAAAATACGATAAATTGATATTTGAAATCTCAAAAGACACAAGAAAAGGGTATTCGTTACCAGCAGTAGACGTTATTGAAGAAGATTTAAGTAGCATTCTTGGAGCAGATAATATTAGATTTAAAGATGCTAATTTACCACAGGTAAGTGAAATTGATGTTGTGAGACACTTTACACAATTATCAAATAAGAACTATAGTGTAGACCATGGTATCTATCCACTTGGTTCATGTACTATGAAGTACAATCCTAAAATAAATGAAGAGATAGCTAATTTGTCTCAAATCAGAAACTTGCATCCTCTTCAGCCTCTTGAATCTGTTCAAGGTGCTTTGAGAATGATGTATGAATTACAAGCAATGCTCGCTGACATTGCAGGAATGGCTCAAGTTAGCTTGCAACCCGCCGCAGGGTCTCAAGGTGAGCTTCTTGGATTGATGATGGTTAAAAAATATCATCAAAACAACAATCAAGGACATAGGTATAAAGTAATTGTTCCTGATTCTGCTCATGGAACAAACCCTGCAACTGCATCAATGGTTGGTTATGAACTAATCGAGGTAAAATCTAATGCAGAGGGAACAGTTGATGTTAATGATATAAAAGACTTGATTGACAATGATTTAGCTGCATTTATGTTAACTAATCCAAATACACTTGGTATTTTTGAGAAAGACATTCAGGAGATTGCTAAACTAGTTCATGAAGCTGGTGGATTGTTATATTATGATGGAGCTAATATGAATGCCAACCTAGGCATAACTAGACCTGGTGATATGGGTTTTGATATCGTTCATTATAACTTACACAAAACTTTTAGCACACCTCATGGTGGCGGTGGTCCTGGTAGCGGACCTGTGGGTGTGGTTGACAAGCTTGTTGAATATCTACCATTACCATTGGTAGAAAAAAATGGCGAGGATTATGTCTTTAAAACAGAAAGCGATCACTCTGTTGGAAGACTTATGAATTATTATGGTAACTTTGGGGTAATGGTAAGAGCATATGTTTACATGCTTATGATGGGTAAAGATGGCCTTAAAAATGCAAGTGAACTAGCAGTTTTAAATGCTAATTACTTAAAAGAGAAACTAAAAGAAGAATATATTTTACCAATTAAGGGATTATGTAAGCATGAGTTTGTGCTAGGTGGATTAGGTGAAAATGATGCAGGAGTGACAACACTAGATGTCGCAAAGCGTTTAATTGATTATGGATATCATCCACCAACTGTTTACTTCCCACTTATTATTGATGGAGCAATAATGATTGAGCCTACTGAGACTGAAAGCTTAGATAGTTTAGATGGTTTCATAGATGCTTTGAATTCAATAGCAAAAGAGGCAAAAGAAAATCCAGACTTATTGCTAAATGCACCACATAATGCTCCTGTAAGAAGATTAGATGAAGTAAAAGCTGCAAGAGACTTGATCCTTAAATATCAGGGGTAGCCTTAAATAATAGACAGAGCTGATTAATAATCAGCTCTGAGGTTGTTGACAAAAATAAGTTTTTTTCATCAGACTAGAGAAAAAAGATTTAGCAACCTGATATAAAAAATAAAAAGATAGCCTGGTTTCAAGTTTAGCTAATACCAGTGCTATCTTTTTTA
>Ga0334894_1000095_pt1 | contig 132101 bp, 116 predicted proteins | sample GraSluR3_MG_6_FD_207225 | JGI IMG/M metagenome (GOLD analysis project Ga0334894, IMG submission 207225) | Sludge microbial communities from methane-producing bioreactor in Wageningen University, Netherlands - Granular Sludge_12_05 R3 | ecosystem: Engineered > Bioreactor > Anaerobic >...
GAAGTAATAGTAGTTAGTGTGCAAATGTGAATATTTTCCGCTGTTAATCGTAGAATATTTATAAACAATGACAAGATATTACAAACAATCTCGCTATCATATCCAACACAAGCTGTTACGATTTAGCTATCAGGTGTACCAGAACATGTGGAGGAAGGTGTGGATTCATCAATAAAGACATTTCGGCGATTGATTCAAAGAGGTTTTGGGAATTTCTTACATAAGCAAGAAAGCAGCATTGTAATTGTTTTAGTCGTCTATATTATTTTCGTTTCAAATGTAAATGGAAATTTTATTTCTAGTGGAAACATCTTTAATATTTTACGCTCATCTGGCTTTGCTCTGATAACTATTACAGGAATGGCGCTCATTCTTATTACAGGAGGTTTAGATCTTTCTGTCGGCTCTGTATTAGCTCTTGGTGGCGTGGTGGCAGGACTCGTTGCAAAGAGTGGAGCTCCTACATTTTTAGCTATACTCGCTGGGATTTCTGTAGGGGCTGTTATTGGAGCAATAAATGGATTTATCGTCGTTAAAGTAAAGATTCCACCACTGATTGTCACTTTGGGGATGCAATATATTGTCAGAGGAATGGTCTCTGTAATAACTAAAGGAGTTCCCGTTTATCCTCTTCCTAAAACTTTTACGAGTCTGGAACAATTAAAGTTATTTGGAGTAATTCCATTTGTTGTCACTATGGCACTACTAATTGCCTTTATCTTTCATATCGTTCTCAATCATACCCCTTATGGAAGAGCCGTTTATGCTGTTGGGGGAAACGAAGAAGCAGCAAAAATATCTGGAATCGATACTAACAAGACTAAATTCTTTGTCTACTTCATCACTTCAACGCTAGCATCTCTTTCTGGGGTGCTCATGGCTATGCGCCTAGGTTCAGGTGAAGCAGCAGTAGGGACTGGATTTGAATTAACCGTTATCTGTGGAGCTGTTATCGGAGGTATTTCCATCATGGGTGGAACCGGGACCATACTTGGTGCAGTCCTAGGAGGATTATTTATGGAAGTCCTTACGAATTCTCTCACATTGATGCGAATATCTGTGTACTGGCAACAGTTGGTAGTAGGTACAATACTCATTCTTGCAGTTGTTCTTGACCAATATAAGAGACAGATGATGTTAAGAAGTACAAATAATGCGAAGAAAAAGAATGTAATGGAACATGCGGGGAATAGTGTATGAATTGCAATAAACCGGTCCTCGTTCTAAACAATATTACGAAACGATTTCAAGGCGTAACAGCTCTTAAGTCAGTCAATCTCTCACTTTATGAGAACGAGATTCTAGCAATAATGGGAGAAAACGGAGCTGGAAAATCTACACTGATGAAGATTCTTTCTGGTTTGTACCCATCTTCAGAGATGGAGGGAACGATTCATCTTAGAGGGGAAGAAGTTAGGTTCAATAACCCAAATGATGCAGAAAAGCATGGTATAGCAATGATTTACCAAGAACTGAATCTGGAATTGGATTTATCCGTTACTGAAAATATTTGTTTGGGCATGCTTCCAAAGAATAGTTTTGGACTTATTGATTGGAAACATGCAAGCAAATTGGCGCGTGAAGCATTAGCAAAATTGAATGTTGAACTAGACCTTTTAAAAACAGTAAGAAATCTCAATCCGTCTATGCAGCAACTGGTATCTATCGCGAGAGCCCTGGTAAGGAACCCTTCTATATTAATCCTAGATGAACCTACCTCCGTTTTAACCGCAACAGAGACCGAAAGATTAATGATAATTATTGGTCATTTGAAATCTCAAGGAATATCCTGCATTTATATCTCCCACAAAATTGATGAGGTCTTCAAACTTTGTGACAGGCTCATAGTATTGAGGGATGGTTACTACATCAGTGAATATTTCCAAAAGGATACCTATGATAGCACACGTATTATTCATGACATGATAGGACGTGATCTTGATGTCATGTACCCACAATCTATCCATAGCATAGGAGAAGAGTTCTTTCGTGTGGAACATCTTGAAGTCCCTCATCCTTTCGCACTCGGTAAAAAAATTATTGAAGATGTTTCATTCTCATTAAAACGGGGTGAGATTTTAGGACTAACCGGCCTTGTTGGTTCAGGCAGATCTGAGACGTTAAATGGAATTTTTGGAATTCTTCCAACAACTGGCGGTAAAATTTTCCTTGAAGGCAAAGAAATTTCAATCAAGTCACCAAAAGATGCAAAAAAATATGGAATCGGCTTACTCACTGAGGACAGAAAAACCAATGGAATCATTGCATGTTTGAACATTTGTCAAAATATGACCATAACGATCATCAACTCGTTGAGACGTGGAATTTTCATCGATCACCGGAAAGAACAACAAGAAGCACAAATTTATTATGAAAAATTGAACATAAAAGCTCCTTCTCTCAGAACATTGATAGCGAATCTTTCCGGGGGTAATCAGCAGAAGGTCATCCTTTCAAAGTGGTTGATGACCGATCTGAAAATCCTTTTTCTCGACGAACCGACTCGTGGCATTGATGTAGGAGCAAAAGCTGAAATTTACAGAATTATTGGAGATCTCGCTTCTTCTGGCGTGAGCATTGTAATGATCAGTAGTGAATTACCAGAAATTTTAGCAATGTGTGATCGGTTTATCGTGCTTGGCAAAGGAATTGTTCAAGCTGAAATGGAAAAAGAAGAGGCATCAGAAATTTCAATCTTACGAGCTTCCTCATGTTTATAAGAATACTATTGTCAAATGACAACATTTAAATACAGAAAAAGCAAGACGGAGAAACCGTATTGCAAAGAATAAAAAAGGAGATTGGAAATGAAAAAATGTTTTCATGTACTGGTGATTCTTGTACTTCTAAGTACAGCTCTCTTTGCACAGGGATCAAAAGAAGCTACGGCTAAAGATGATCAATTGCATTTTGTTTATGTTTCACCGCTTCTAGCTCATCCTGTGTGGTTGATGGCTAAAGATGGTTTCGAGTTGGCTTGTGAGGAACTCGAAATTCGTGGAGATTGGGTAGGCCCTCAAGGTATCTCCCCAGAAGAAATGGCAAAGTTAGTGGAAACTTCTACTGCTCAGAAAGTTGACGCCATTATTACACAAGGTCTAGTTCCTGCGGCACCAGTTCAGGCAGCAATTGATAGCGGTATTCCTGTATTAATCGTCGACTCTCCAATTGATTTGGACGGCCAATTAGCATATTTTGGAAAAGACGTGGATGTTCAAGCCAAGGCTGTGTACGATGATGTGGTAAAAGCTTTAGGTAATAATGCTGACCTAAAGGCCTCAATTCAGGTAGCAGCATTGAACTACAAAATTGCTACTGATCAAATTGATGCATTTAAAAAAGTGTTTTCCAACTATGGAGGAAGTTTTGAAATTGTAAATATCACTGAAAGCAAATCCGATAGGATGAGAGCTACAACTGAGTGGGAAAATACATTTAAAGCTTATCCAGAAATAAACATTTCAATCAATTTAGCTGCAGAAGCAGCTCCAGCAGCATCCGCAGTAGCAAGGGATTTCGGAATAAAAGATAAGGTTAGAATCTATGGTGTCGATGACATAGACGAGACACTTGACTTGATTCGATCTGGAGGGATTGATGGAACAGTAGCTACCTCTTTCTTCAACTATGGGTATCAGGCAACTTATTGGTTATATCAGCATATTACCGAAGGGAAAGTACCTGCTAACATCATCAATGATGCTGGTACAATTCTCATTACAAAAGATAACATAGATGAGTATAAACAGCTCATGATGGTCAAAGTAGATTTGTAGTATGTAAGAATTATGCTCTCAAGGAAACACCTTGGGAGCAATTTAAATTAGAGGTGATTAAATGACTGGCTTGGAAAGAATAATGCGTACTTTTAATTTTGAGAAAGTTTCGCCTCCCCCTAGAATGTTACATAACTTCATGATAGCTGCCGAATATGCAGGGTATTCAATGAAAGAGTATAGAGAAGACCCTAAGAAAATAGCTCGTGCCCATATAGATTTCGCCCGTGAGTTTCATATGGATGGGATTCTATTAGATATTGACACCTGTCTAGAAGCCGATGCAATTGGAGTAGAAGTTGACTATCCGGAGAATGAACCAGCGAGAATTATTACTAGCACTATGGGAGGGTTGGACGATTGCATCGAAGCTATGGACAAAAATAAACTTCTGCAGAACAAGCGTATCATGATTGCATTAGAAGCTATGCGATTGATGCGAGCTGAAGTGGGCGGGGAAATTTTGTTACGTGGGAATGCAGACCAAGGACCTTTCTCATTAGCAATGCTTTCCATGGGAATTACACCTTTTATGATGAGTCTCTATGATGAGCCAGAAAAAACTTTGGAGCTGATCAATAAAGCTTATGATGTCCATATTGAATTTCATCGACTCATGAAAGAAGCAGGAGCAGATATAACTAGTTTCGGTGATAGTTCATGTGGTCCAGATTTGATAAGTCCACCCATGTATCGTGAATTTGCTTACCCCTTTCATAAACGAATGGCTAACGATTTAAAAACAGAAGGTATTAAAACTATTTGTCACATTTGTGGAAATTTGGATTTAATTCTAGAGGATTTAGTGAGTGTAGGGTTTCCTGCAATTGAAATTGACTATAAGACAAATATCGCCCGAGCCGCTGAATTGATGAAGAACAAGGCTGTTATGTTTGGGCCTTTGAATCCTTCAGGTGTTTTTTATTTTGGAGATGAGGAGCTAATAAGTAAAGAGACAAAAAAAATCTTATCACTATTTGATGGTGTTGGATTAGTTATTGGTGCTGGATGTGCACTTCCTACCGGGATTCCTCGAAATAATATAAAAGCTTTTATTAATGCCCTTGCTTAACTTCTGTCTAGACATGCTCGATGAGATAGGTTGTGATCAATCAGATACAAAAATCTCTGTTTGGAAAGCTAATCACTACCTTCAAACGAGTGCAAATCTCACTATTCAGTCGCTTTAAAATAGCGGTAGAGTAATACAATTATAATGTAGGTTCACCCCCTTAGGAAACAGCACATGTATCATAGGAGGGGGTGAATTCATTCTCTCAGGCTCCAAAAGCAGCAATTGTATACATACAAACAGAGCAAAAAGCAAATAATCGTACTCTCATGACAAAACTTAATATTGTATTCAGAGAAAACTATTTGTACACTGGGACATAGTATTGATGAAAATTATAATCCTGGAGCGTACAAATGAATAATCGCAGAAAAGCTCTTCTCTTACTAATCTTGGTCTTTCTTGCGACCAGTCTGATCGCCGGAGCCCTGGAGACGATGGAGTCTGCCGTTGAGCGCTCAAAAACACTTACATTTGAAATGGCCTTTCCCGGTCCCGTTTTTCAACAACTATCATCGGCAACCGTATATGAAGGCGCAATAGCAATTCAGCTGTATGATGGTAGTGTTGCGTTGGAATCCTCCGCATTGTTCGTGCAAGAAGAAAACACCTTGTATTCCTATAAGAACGTTGAAGAATATCTTGAATCATTTTCCTTCATAGCATCGCTGCAGCCGAAGTTCCTTCTGGCTTCAGATGAAGAGGCTGAACTCTTCCAGTCATTTCTCTACCTCGTTGATGGCAACTATTTCTCAGAAGGCTACTGCACCATTGATAACACGTGGTATTTCATACGCGATGAATTCTTTGGGGAAAAAGAGGCGTGGATTGTAGAAACCGATGAAACTGGTCATATTACCGCTATCACTTATGAATATGATCTGCAACAAGAACTTCCTGAATTAAGGGGAAGCATGACGCCCCTGCATGATGTCGACTATTATGATCAAGGCCTCATTGATCAGCACATACAACAACACATGGAACAAGCTCTGAAGGAAAAGCTCTGCTATACATTGGAAGCCCAGCCGTTCGAGCAATCCACTCTCACACAACTTTGGGAAGGAACCTGGACCAAGCTCTGGCTCACCACAAAAGAGGTGGATGCTGAGGGCTATCAGTACACATCAAATCTGAGTATCTACGCCTTCGAAACCAGAGAAGATATCTACCTGTTCGGAAGCATCGAGGCAGCCTTGGGCTTCTCTGTGGTGATCGAAGCAATGCATCCAACCTTTACACTTTCCACCGATGAGCAGGCTTCACTGTTTGAACAGGCTTTGGACACACTGCTCAACGACGAGGCTTTCGATGCATACTACACAACACAAGGGAACACTTGGCTCTTCATCCGTCAAGAGTGGTTTGGGGACGGTATGGGATTTATCGTAAAGACGGATGACAGTGCAAGGATACTCTCCCTTGAATACAGGTACAGTATTCCGCTCGAAGAAGAAATCATTGAAGAAGAACCTCCTCTCGACCCCAGTACCGTCGATTGGACTCTCCTTAGGGTGGAACCACAAGAGGACTCCTTACAGATTTTCGAGGGTGAAGACATTTCAGTTACGTTGGAGTTTGATGCGTATGCAGCAAACCGGGTAGGCGCATGGATGCTTACCCAGCTTAATGGCGAGTTCTATGGGATGAGCTATGACTCAGAAGGCTTGTATTCGCCTTACTATGACTGGATTTCAACAGAAGGACTGCCGATAGGTGAACACACCTTCTCCTATAGTTTGATGCAACCGGGCGAGACTCCCCTAGACAGCGTTGCGTTCACCGTTACGGTTGAACCCTTCGACGCTTCTTCGGTTTCGTGGGACCTGAACTTGGCCTCTCCATCATCAAATTATCTTACTTCACCAAAAGGAAAATCGATTCCTCTCGCCGTTACCTTCAATGAGGAGGCGACCAAACAATATAAAGTACATCTTGCGCTACGGCATCAAGGTGAAATCGTAGGAGGAGAGAGCAACAGAAACCTACAGTCACCTTTTGAAACCATGATTCCAGGCTCAGTACTGACGCCAGGCACCCACGTTGTCGATGTGTTCCTGCTTCCCCCCGGCAGTCCAGATAAAGAGCCGCTTGCCTCAGAGAGCATCACCATCGAGGTTTACTGAGAGGCTATCGAGCATAACAATGCTAAAAGTGAAATATTTTTTATTGCCTGTCCCAAAATGAAGTATACTGCTATTTGGTATTCTTGCATTTTTCCAAACCACTGAGGCATGTATGAAACATTGTATATGGTCGATGCGGGGCACACGGATCTCGCTTATAGCAGTAGCGCTCCTTGTTTACTTCTCTAGTATTCTGTCAGCAGCTCGCTATAACATTGAACCTCAGGAAAATCAAACCTGTAGAATCATAGACTTCGAAGGCGAAGAACAGAATGTAATCATTCCATCTGTCATTGATGGATATCTTGTCAGTGCCATCGGAAATCATGCTTTCCGCGGTTGCAACACCATAAGAACAGTTACCATTCCTAAGAGTATCACTGAAATTGGTGCAGGGGCTTTCGCGTATTGTACGTCTTTGACAACTATTATTGTCGATCCCAGAAACACTTCCTACACACACTATGAGGGTGTACTATTTGATAAGATTAAAAAAAGCATTCACACATATCCAAATGGAAAAATAGCTGGTACCTACATAATTCCAAATGAGGTGAATTCGATCGGAGACATGGCTTTTCAGTATTGTAGGCATCTCAAGCATATCACTATCCCTGACAGCGTTACCAAGATTGAATCAGAAGCTTTCAGGGATTGTGGAGCTCTGACCGACATCACACTGTCTGACACTATCACTTGCATCGGGGAATGGGCTTTTTCTGCATGCTATTCACTCCAAACCATAACCATACCCGAAAGTACAACTTCCATCGGGAAAGGTGCATTTGCCTATTCAGGCTTGACCAGGATTTCTATTCCTGACAGCGTCACCACCATCGATGAACAAGCTTTCTATATGTGCTCAAATTTGGAAAGCATCACACTATCCAACAATATAACAGTAATCAATGCCCTTGCCTTCTCCCGATGTAATGCTCTGAAGCAGGTTAGTATTCCATTCGGCGTAACCACCATCGCAGAAGAAGCATTCTCCATGTGCAGATCTCTCAACAGCATTTCTCTTTCCAATAGCGTCACCACCATCGGAGATCTGGCTTTTAGTGGATGTACTTCCCTAAGTACTATTTCTCTTACCGACAGCGTAACGACCATAGGTGAGGCAGCATTCGGTGGGTGCAGTTCCTTAAACAGCTGTACCATCACTAAAAATGTCGCCGAGATTGGTGCTGGAGCTTTCGCTTGTTGTACATCTCTTGCAACTATTATGGTCGATCCCACAAATACACAATTTACACAAAACGAAGGCGTCCTTTTTACCAAGCAAGGAAAAAGTCTCCATACCTATCCAGCTGGTAAGAACGCATCAACCTACGCTGTTCCGTTTGGAGTAGTAGTCATCGGCGATCAAGCTTTCTCAATGTGTGAATATTTGACCAGCGTCAACATCCCCGATAGCGTAACGGTAATCGGTCAAGGAGCTTTCTATAGATGCCTCTCACTGAACAAAATCACCATAGCTAATAGCGTCAAGACCATCGGTAACGAAGCTTTTTCTGAATGTACTTCTTTAAAAAATATCAACATTCCTAGTGGTGTCACCACCATAGCGGAAAGAACCTTCTCTGAATGTACCTCTCTGAATACCGTCAACATCCCAGATGGCGTTATCGACATCAACACACAGGCTTTTTCTAGGTGTAAAAATCTGAACTGCATCAGCATCCCAGGGAGTGTCAATACAATAGGAACGATGGCTTTTATGGAATGTTCATCACTATCCAGCATCTCGATCCCAGACAGTGTCACAGAAATCGGTACAGGAGCTTTTGCTTTTTGTACAGCCCTAGCTGAAATTACTGTTGATCCAGGAAATCCTACTTTTTCAGATAGCAAAGGTGTTCTTTTTAACACGCAAACAAAAACACTTCATACCTACCCAGCCGGAAAGCAGACATCTGCGTATTCAATACCAGATGGAACACTTGCTCTTGAAGAATTATCATTCAGCGGTTGTTCCTTTCTAAGCAGCCTTACTATCGGCAATAGCGTTACCTCCATCGGCACGTTGGCTTTCTGTAACTGCACGACCCTTTCAGATGTTACTGTCCCAGAAATTGAACCCTCATTAGGGTACGATCTCTTCTTCGGCTGTAATAATTTAAAGAATCACCCCTACTACACAGGCGTCCCAATGGCGAAGTCTACAGTCAATGAGGTATCAGCTCTGTAATGATTTCAGGAACGTCACTCTTCTTCAACCAAGTATCATATATAGCTGGTATAATCTATTGATACTTATACCAAACCTAGGTATTCTTTCTTATAAAGAGGCCACATGGATTACACACATTATCCGAGAAATGAAAAATTCTATTCTGGCAGCGAGGAAAAGATTGGTATTACCATCGCTTCTACTGATTATATACTCAAGTTCCAAAAGCCCTCTGAAACAGGCCTACTGAACAATACTATTTGCGAGTACATTGGTTGTCACATTTTTCAGATGCTGGGCATGCATGTCCAAAAGACTTTTCTTGGCACCTACTCGGGGAGGCAGGTAGTTGTGCTTGAAGATTTTATCAAGGCCAAACAGAAGTTTGTTCCATTCAACGAAGTAGGAGATTCTTCATTAGAGCAAGACCGTGAAACCTATCAATACTCATACATCGATATCATGAAAATGCTTGAAGAGAATACAAAGCTGACCCAAATATCACAAACAATCGATCAGTTTTGGCGTATCTATATTATAGATGCCCTGCTGGGCAATTTTGACAGGCATGGTTTCAACTGGGGCTTTATCAAGGAACACAACAGATACACCCTTGCTCCCGTGTTCGACAATGGCTCCTGTCTTTTCCCAAGAGTACATACTGATACAGATTGTTTGCATATTCTTTGTGATGAAACAGAGATCAATAAACGAGTTTTTTCATTTCCCACATCGCAAATAAAGCTTAATAATAAAAAGAGTTCATATTATGAGGTTATACAAAGCCTCAGATTTCCTGAGTGCAATGCCGCATTGAAGGACATGACAGAAAAGGTGGATATTCAGCAAATCGATGCATTCATTGATTCGATAGCACAAATAAGTGAAATCCAAAAGAAGTTCTATAAAACCATGATACAAGCACGGTTTGAAAAGATTCTCGTTGCCTCATACGAAAAACTATAAGAGGGCCTATATGCAAAGGAATAAGGAGATTACTACTGCTATATCGAATGATTTGAAAAAGATATACGCCCTATCGGGAGAAATTTGTTTTGCGTATACAAAGACAACGTTGTTCAAGGTTGCAAGAATTACTTATGAATTATTCGAGGAAGAGTCGTATCAATATATCTTCGAGCCCTATTATGATGTTGTAGAAGGATTGGAGGCGGTTGATTGGGGTGGCATTCCCGGCATCGACCTCACATTAAAAAAAGACCGTTATTATCGAGTTGGGGTAATCCCGACGTTCATCAGTGAACGCACTCCCGCCCCGAATCGAGTGAATTTGCAGCAAGAGTTGCAATCTTCCAATTTGGACTATCTCAACCGTCTGCAATGGCTGATCAACACCGAGACGATATATTCAGGCGATAATCTGGTGGTACGGCAGGAAGGCTTCAACAACTTTACCGGCATCTCAACGAAAAGTGCTCAATGGCATGCTCTCTCGATTCTCCAACTGCTGGGAATGAGACTTCCGATCGACATTCATGGTACACACTTCTCTGACCAAGAACGGAGCACGCTTATTAAAGCCTATCTGATCGAGTATGAATTTCTCGCCACAAAGCGAAGGGTCAATCAAAAGAAAGGTCAAACAGAGGCCAGGGAAAGAGGTGTATATACAGGAAGAAAGCCTATCGAGGTTTCATTGCCTTTGTTGGCCGAAGTAAGGGACAAGCTTGCAGCGGGAAACCTTTCGCTCAATGAAGCACTGCAAATAACAAAGCTGTCAAAAGCCACTCTCTACAGACGGCTCAAGAAGCTGGAGGAGACTCATCCTAGGTAAAGCACCGCTGAGTAAAAGGTGTTTTGATGACCAGACAACAATGGTTTAGAAGATTTCTGTCACATTGATTGTCTTCAATCCATAATCGCATCAACAAACACTTTATTTTCAAAAATGCAGAAGACCGCCTTGTACCATTTTGCGAAAACAACCCTTCTATATTTCCCCTTAGGTACTCCAATATCCTCTTCCTGTAGAAATTGAACGAGATTATCCTGCAACGTGACAAAAACAAAACTCATTTCCAAATATTTTGGTAGCAGGGATACTTACTTGAGCAAGGACCCTTACGTAACTGACAAGCATTGCATCTTTACTTCTGCAAATTCAATGCAACTGCTTATTTTAAAACAATATCCTCAGGTAAATACAAATCGTTAGCCAAAGCTCTCTGCCCATAATCTGAATCATTGTAATCCAAAATAGGCATAAAACCTTTCATTTAGTACTACGTGCTCCTATACTGAAAGAAAGTATATCTTCACAAGAAGGAAACCATCCTATATGAGTTCATCCATTTGCGTCACCTCAGAGGTGGGGAACCTCAAATCAGTATTGTTGCATCGACCGGGAAGAGAGTTGGAGTCTTTGACTCCGCAGTATCTTGATTCCATGCTGTTTGAAGACATCCCCTTTCTTACACAGATGCAAAGTGAGCATGACCTGTTCGCCGCCCTCTTAAGAGAACAGGGTTGTACCGTCTTCTATATTGAAACACTGTTGGAGGAGGTCTTCAAAGATAAAGAAGAACGCAAGCGTGCTGTGGCATATCTTGTTGACGCTTCCCAGATATTCTCACCTTCCTTAAAGCTGATCATAGAGGAACACCTGCTTCGTTCCAACGCAAAGCAGCTGGTGAGCTACTGTATCGCAGGATTGTTGAAAACCGAAATCGATGACAAAGTAAAACAAAAAAGCCTCTCCTACTATATCAGAGACACGTTTCCCTACTATATTCCTCCCCTTCCAAACCTGTACTTTACCCGTGATCCTGCTACTGTTGTCGGGGGAGGGGTGGCCATCAACGTGATGAAAACCGAATCAAGAAGAAGAGAGAACTGGTTGCTCTCCCTGATTGCCAGGCATCATCAGCTCTTCGCTTCTGCGAGAATTCATCAGGACTACACATCCAGAAACAGCATTGAGGGCGGGGACATTTTGATGCTCAATGACAGATGTGTAATCTGCGGCTGCAGCGCAAGAACCGACAGTTGGGCAATCGAGAGCTTCGCCAACAGGATGCTATCCCCCATCGAAAGAGGAGGAGAAGGACTTGAGACCGTTTTGGTCATCCAAATCCCCTATACCAGGGCATACATGCATCTTGATACTGTCTTTACCATGGTTGACCGGGATGCCTTCTGCATGTTTCCCGCCATCGGATCTGCTGTGAAAGTATTCAGCATGAAGCAAGGAAAGAACGACACTCTTGATATACATGCAGAACCCTCTCTGAAACAGGCTTTGAAAAAAGCCTTGCAAGTACCAGCTGTAAACATCATCAACAGCGGTGGCGATGACGCGATAGCCTCTGCAAGAGAGCAGTGGAACGACAGCACCAATACGCTGGCCATAGCACCGAAGAAAGTAATCACGTACTGCAGAAACGTAGTATCGAACGAGGTGTTGGCCAATAACGGCATTGAAGTGCTTCCCATCAAAGGCTCAGAACTCGTCAGAGGAAGAGGCGGTCCGAGGTGCATGAGCATGCCTTTATTGAGGGAGAAGTTATAAAATGAGGCCTTCCAAGTAAAAAAAACCACCACAATCGGGCTTGTATTCCATTTTCTTTTGTTGCAGACGAGTTAAGATTGCCATACTATAGAAAAAGAATTGCTTTAGGAGGTTTTTCTGTGAAAATAAAACTTGTTATCTTACTAATAGTTATAACTGTGGTATCGGGTCCGCTCTTTTCTACAGAGCAAATACTATTAACAGGGGCATGGGCTCAAGTAGAAAACCTGCTGGATTTCGATACTCCAAACGAGTTAAAATATGTGGTTACTCCATATGCTGAATACCATTTCGGAAGATCATCAACCAACAACCTGACAGGAGGAATGCGACTTAGTACCTATTCACCATATGAAATTGGATCTGATATTAAAATTATAAAGCCTTCTTTTCAGAGCATTTTAAATTATCGCTTCAATGAGAGACCAAACGAATTCATGCAGACCGGACTTACGCTCTTTACCAGCCAAACAGATTTCACGGGTACCTTTTTATTGATGTCCAGTTATTTCAAATGGTATCCCTACAACAAAGCAAATGAAGTCACAATACACAAACACTACTTGGATGCAATTGAAGGACTTCGCCTTGGCTTTGGAATTAATGGTAAAGCCTTCATGACCAACCTGTTTGAAGATGCTGATACGGAAACTACCGTAGATGTTGGGTTATCGGGATTTCTTGAATCAGGAGTGCAGCTGGGTGACCACCTTTGGGCTCACGGGTACATACTTTTGAATGTACCATCTATCAGAATGCCATCCACTCTACAAACCTATACAGTGTTTGCAAACAGCCAAATCATAGGCACACTGCTATACAGCACTGAAAAAATCAGAATAGGCACAAGCCTAATAGCAAGTATCGAAGTCAACGAGCTACTGACCAATGACAGCTTCTTTAATAATACCAGTATGGATTATAATTATCAGTTCCTAGGGGAAGCCGGCTACATATTCAATAATGATTTTTACCTGTACGCTGGAGCGGAGCTAAACGGCAATAAAGCATCATTGCTTGACAGCTTAAATGTGTATATCGGAGCACAATATTATTTGTTATAGAACTAGTTTTTAAACCACACAACGGAAAGCGATTCTGCTTTCCGTTTTTTTTAAGGCTCTATACAGATAAGTACGCGACGCATAGAAGACAAATTATAACACACCCCTTCATGTTAAGATTTTGGAGTTTAGCTTAACATCATGAGGAAAAGAATAGAAAGACAAGATAAAAAGAAAATGCTTAAGCCTACATGAAGCAAGGAAAGAACGACAGCACCAATACGCTGGCCATAGCACCGAAGAAAGTAATCACGTACTGCAGAAACGTAGTATCGAACGAGGTGTTGGCCAATAACGGCATTGAAGTGCTTCCCATCAAAGGCTCAGAACTCGTCAGAGGAAGAGGCGGTCCGAGGTGCATGAGCATGCCTTTATTAAGGGAGAAATTGTAAAATACCTGTATGTTCAGTACTCTATCTCTTATCATAACAGTTCGGAGACCCAATCATGGACCCTCAAGCTATCCAAGATAAAAATAAACCCACTGCAAAAGCGCTGGCAACCTATGCCGTAAAGCAACTTTTCTTTCTCTTCCTTACAGGACTCTTGCTCTTCATCTCTTTTGGGAGCCTGCAGTACCGCATGGCTTGGGTATATCTTGTTGCATTGATGTTCATTGTAATTGCGAACACCTTGGCAATGGACAAAACTCTTATTACTGAACGATCCAAGCTGCAGAAGGGAACCAAGAAATGGGATATAGCACTATCTGTGTATGTGGCAATTCTTGGACCTTTCTCTGTATTGCTGATTTCAGGCATGGACCAAAGATTTGGATGGTCGTCAGACATGCCTCTTTGGGTAAGTTTATGTGCCTTGGCAGTTTTCCTGCTCGGCTCATCAATAGCAACCTGGGCAATGGGTGCAAATAAATTCTTCGCATCTACGGTGCGCATTCAAGACGACAGGGCCCAGGATGTTGTCTGCACTGGACCTTATCGCTTCATCCGGCACCCCGGCTATCTCGGAGGGATTATTGCACATCTAGCAACACCTCTTATCCTTGGGTCCTACTATGCCTTGCTTGTTTCCATTTGTGTAGCACTTGCTTTTGTCCTAAGAACCAAGCTTGAGGACAAGGTCCTGCTAGACGAATTGCCAGGATATTGTTCATATGCGAAAAAAGTACGCTATCGTCTGTTTTACGCACTTTGGTAGCAATTGGGCTTCCAATTTTCTTAAACCATTGGAAAAATGCGAATAGTTGCAGAAAAGACCTTCTCCGTTACAGTTTCTATTGATGCATTGCTGCCCTGGTTGGAGATGTCTCTGGTTTTTTCTTCAACATTGCAACCACAACCATTGCAGAAAGAATGACTGCCAGTATGGTTAAAATACCGGTTTCTCCTACAAAGTAGGCTTTCAGAGGGCCTTGGGTCCTAGGGCCAAAGACGACCTGATCGAAAAAATTATGACTCGTATGAATGAAAATTGCAGGCCAAACACTTCCAGATTTAACTCTCAACAAAGAAATTATTACAGCAAAAGCAAGTATTTCCAACGTAAACATAGGAAGTTGATACCATACAGGGGTCCCCGCATTGTACAGACCGGCGATCATGATAGGCATGTGCCAGACTGCCCAGATCAATCCACTAACAATGACCGCTTTTTTGAAACTCCACATGCGTGTCATTTGAGGAAGCAGGAAACCTCTCCATCCTAGTTCCTCTCCTGCTGCAGCAAAAGCTGAGAATACAATGATCACAATCAAGGTAATCGCATAAGATATGAACGTACCAAGAGGTCCTTGGGAGGAGACAGCCTCGGCTCTTGTAGCAGGTATACTCAAATCACCCGAGAACGAAATACTTTGGGCAATCCAATACACACCATAAGACAATCCTAGATAGATAAGCGGTATGACAACGGCATATACAAGAAAAGAAACCTTACACTTGTTCAGCCCTAATACCTTTTCTCTCCTATAGTAACGATGTCGCACGATCAAAGCGGCGATCCCAGGACACCACATGAGCAGAAGTACTATAAAGTCAGCGGCTGCGTTTTCCCCTTTTAAGATATACAGGACATACATGATGATGCTAAGTCCAAACGTAATGATGAGGAATTCCACAACTGACTTTTTCTCTTTCATGATTCTCATACCGCCTTGTATTCTTAGGTTCAAAGAAGTGCAGAAAGCTCTTCCAAAGAAAAGACTATTTGACTGACTGCTTCTCTTGCTTTAGTGCCTCAATTTCTTTTTGAAGTTCTTCCAGTTTTTTCTTCAATGAGCCTACCTGCGCAAGCGCTGCGAGGGCAAAGACGAAAGCAACCGGTGCCAATAAAGCTACAAATTGCATAATTCTCCTCCTTTCTTAGTTAACCGTTATTTATTATATAATATAAGTATGCCAAATAAAAGATTTCTTTTTCCGAGCATGACAGTCAAGAGACTCTTACCTTCTGGTTACGTAGGTGGATAATAGTTGATATCTGCTTTTCTCGCTTGACTGCATAAATCTCTTACAGCAAGCAGATATTCCTTGCCGTCTTTTACAAAATGAGTACCACATTGTCTAAATTCGAAACGAACGCCCTTTGCTATACACTGCTCTCGAATCGAGAGCACCCAGTTGTAGTATAGTGGTCTTGCGCTTCTATCTGACTCCCCGCCAACGACTACCAGTTCCACATTGTCCAGATACTTTTCGATGTTGACTTCTTCAATAAGAGGCTGACAAATAATATTTCTATGCTTTATCGGGAGAGAACCAAATATTGCCAGTCTTGAATCTGCCCTCTCTTGGTTCTCGACAGTGCACCCAACAGTAACGTTGTCATATCCATCATTGTAGTCGTCAGGAATACACTGCAAGAACCTCTCGATTCTTTTTGTAAGAAAAATGAAATGCAAATCGGAGCGTTCTTTGATCATGTTCCAACACTCATCTCTCCATTCATCAGCTTCTTCAATGAGAAAATCAGTGGAAAAGCATAGGTAGACCGTTTGAGCAGATTTAATTTTATATTCACCACGTTTGTTCTTTGCAACAGGAGCATAAAAATCATCGGTTTTTACTATCTTGTTTGTATCTACGCCTCTTTTAGCATCACCCTTATGAATATAGCAGTACGTACAACCTTCACTATATCTATGGCAGCCACGCCAAGGACTCCACATTGCCATACCGACCTCCCCTACCTTTTAAATCCAAATTACAATGAGGCTCAAACTCAAAAGTCTCTGAACCAGTATTGGACTTGTTGCATTACTGTAAAGTGTTTTAGAAGCAGATTCAAACCAAAATCGAGTTTTCTATGCAATCATTTTCATCATTGCAAAGAACGCCCGTCCTTTTTGATTGGACGGGCTTTTTGCACTTATCGATTCAGCGTATCGGTGGCAGTACCCTCTGCAAGTTCCGCAGCAAGCGCGAACGTCTCACTGAGCGTCGGATGGGGATGAATGCTTAGGCCAATGTCTTGGGCTACAGCGCCCATCTCAAGGGCAACTACAGCCTCGGAGATAAGCTCCCCTGCATTCTTTCCACAAATGCCAGCACCAAGCAGGCGCCCGGTCTTCTCGTCAAAGAGAGCCTTGCTGACTCCTTCAGGAGCGACAGAACTCAACGCCCTACCACTGGCCATCCAAGGGAATGAGCCTTTCTTGAAAGTTATGCCCTTCTCCTTGGCTTCTTGTTCGGTCAGGCCGATCCAGGCAACCTCAGGACTTGTATACGCAACTGAAGGTATTGAGAGAGGAGTGAAGGCAGAAGCATGCCCTGAGGCAACCTCAGAGGCCACCTTGCCTTGATGACTGCTCTTATGGGCAAGCATGGGATCTCCCACAACATCGCCTATGGCAAACACGTGAGCAACGTTCGTCCTAAGCTTCTTGTCCACTTCGATCCATCCACGAGCGTTCGTCTTGATCGACGTGTTCTCAATCGCGATGCGATCAGAGTTGGCTTTCCTTCCTACTGCCACGAGAACGGCATCAGCTTCAATGGTCTGCGGAGCCTTCTCCCCCTTCAAATGAAGCGTGAGACCTTCCTCCTTTGCCTCCACCTTCTCGACTTTCGTGGATGTATAGATGGCTGCATACTGCTTCTTGAGTTTTTTTACCAACGGCTGCTTGAGATCCCTGTCCGCCGGTGGAATCAAGGAATCCAACATCTCTAAGATGGTAATCTCAGAACCCAGAGCGTGGTACATGGTAGCCACCTCAAGACCTATGATCCCTCCCCCTATGATCGCAAGCCGTTTTGGGATGTGGGTAAGCTCCAAAGCCTTTGTAGAGTCCCAGATGCGCTCATCATCATAAGGAACGCCCGGAATCTGCACTGACCTAGAGCCCACAGCGATGATCAGGTCTTCAAAGGTAAGCTTGAGCTCCTCCTTATCGGTAACGACCTTCAGCTCGGTATCAGAGAGAAACGTTCCGACTCCCTCAATGCGCTCAACCTTCCTTGCCTTGCACAGCGAGTCCAGTCCCGAGGTAAGAGTCCGTATAACCGAATCCTTATGTGCTCTGATCCTCTCCAAATCAAAGGAGGGCTTGCCGAACGACACCCCAAGAGGAGCAAGCTGCTCAGCTTCCTCGACCACCTGGGCAAGGTGCAACAACGTCTTGGAAGGAATGCATCCTACATTCAGGCAGACGCCTCCCAACACAGAGCTCTTCTCTACGAGGGTTACCCTCCTCCCTAAATCTGCAGCCCGAAAAGCTGCACTATACCCACCAGGCCCTCCACCGAGGACCAGGAGGTCTGTCTTCTTCTCTTGCATCTGTACACACCTCCTTAGAGTAGTACTCGTCGCAAATCACCTAACAAGGAGGCGAGATACGTAGTAAACCGGACTCCCGCAGCACCATCAATCACCCTGTGGTCATAGGCTACAGAGAAAGGCAGGATATCACGGGGGACAAACTCTGTCCCATTGAACACCGGCTTCTTGCTCAACCGCGAGACCCCAAGAATTGCGACCTGTGGTGGGTTGATCAGAGGCGTAAACGCCGTACCTCCGATACCTCCGAGACTCGAGATGCTGAATGATCCTCCAGCGAGGTCTTCCGGCTTCAATTTCCTGTCTCGGGCTCGCTGGCTTATGGACGCGAGCTCTTTAGCAATCTCTGTAATGCTCTTTGAATCGGCATCCTTGAGAACGGGCACAACCAAACCCTCGGGAGTGTCGACGGCAACACCGATATGATAGTAATGCTTGAGAATCAACTCACCACTATCCTCATCAAAAGAAGCATTCATCTCAGGGAACTTCTTTAATGCTGCCACGACAGCCTTGATGATGAAGGGAAGAATACTGATACTCACCGGTTCATTGCTTCTCTTCATCTCTTCCTTGACCGTTTTCCTCAAGATTTCCAGCTCTGTGACATCAGCCTCGTCATACTGGGTGACATGTGGAATGATCTGCCAGCTTTTTTGCAGATGGGGTCCGGAGATTTTCTGAATACGGGTCAGTTTCTTGCGCTCGATTGTCCCATACTTTGAAAAATCCTCCAGTTCGATTTTACCAAAGGAAGCTGCACCACCACCGCTGAGAGCCTTCTTGACCAATGCCTGAACATCTTCATGAAGAATGCGTCCGTTGGGCCCACTGCCTTTGACCAGTGCAAGGTCGACCCCAAGCTCCCGTGCATACTTTCGCAGCGAAGGAGTAGCATGGTATACAGCTCCAGGTGCTTGCTCATTGATAAGCTCTGGCACAGGTTCCTGTACTACCTGGTTTGGCTTTTCAACTTCGACGACCTCCTTTGGTTCCTTTTCTTCACCTTTGTCGGCTGGTTTTTCTTTTTCAATCTCTTTTTCAGAGCGTTGCGTCTCTTGCTCAACAGCTTCTGAGGCGACCTCGATCTCTGCCACCGGCGTGTCTTTGGAGACTCGGTCTCCCTCCTTGATCAGAACCTTGGTGATGGTCCCTGCATAGGGAGAAGGGACATCGATGACAGCCTTCGCGCTCTCAAGGGCCACCACCGAACCGTCAACAGCCATTTCATCGCCGACTTTGACATACACGTCGATGATCGGCACATCTTTGAAATCCCCAATATCTGGAATGAGTATCTGCTTTATTGCCATGTTCCCTCTCTCCTTAACTCAACAATGGGTTGGGCTTATCAACATCAAGGCCATAGTTCTTGATCGCTTCACTCACCGTCTTTGCAGCTATTGCACCCTCGTCGGCAAGGCCCTTGAGTGCTGCAACGGCTATGTAGTACCTGTCGACCTCAAAGAATCTCCTCAAAGCCTGCCTGAAATCAGACCTGCCAAATCCGTCAGTACCCAGGATGGTCACCTTCTGATTAGGAATGAGCCGTCTGATCTGCTCGGGGTAGGCCCTCAGATAGTCAGTGCTGATCACAACAGGCCCCTCATGACCTTCCATAATCTTGGTCAGATACGGAACCTTTGCTTGTGCCTCAGGGTGTGTAAGGTTGTAACGCTCAGCTTCAACACCGTCTCGATGCAGTTCATTGACTCCAAGGATGCTCCAGATGTCCGATTCTACACCAAAGTCCTTTGCAAGGAGATCGGCAGCTGCAATCACTTCTCGCAGGATTGCTCCGCTTCCCATCAGCTGCACTACTGGACGCTTGCTCTTCGTTGCTTTTCTATAGAGATAGGCGCCCTTCTTGATTCCTTCTTCAACGCCCTTCGGCATCTGTGGATGGACGTAGTTCTCGTTCAGCAGGGTAATGTAGTAGAAGATATCCTGTCCATCCTCATACATGCGTTTCAATCCATCTTGGATGATGATGGCTAGCTCATAAGAGAATGTCGGATCATAGGCGACACAGGTGGGATGGGTGGCGGCCAATAGCAGCCCATGCCCGTCCTCATGCTGCAACCCTTCTCCGTTGAGGGTGGTTCTTCCCGAGGTCGCTCCCAGCAAGAAGCCCTTTGCCCGACTGTCTCCTGCCGCCCAGATGAAGTCCCCTACCCGCTGGAAGCCGAATATTGAGTAGAAAATGAAGAAAGGAACCATGGCAACCTGGTTGTTCGCATAGCTGGTAGCTGCTGCTATCCAAGAGGACATCGCACCAGCTTCAGAAATGCCCTCTTCCAGAATCTGTCCATTTTTTTCTTCGCGGTACCAAAGAAAGGAGTCCTTGTCCACCGGTTCGTACAGCTGTCCTTCCGGCGCATAAATACCAATTTGCCTGAACAGGCCCTCCATGCCGAAGGTTCGAGCCTCATCAGAGACGATGGGCACAATCCTCTCTCCTATGTTCTTGTCCTTTACCAGCTTGGTCAGCAGACGAACAAAGGCCATGGTTGTGGAAAGCTCTCGGTCCCCGGAGGAAGAGAGCATATCTTCAAAACTTTCGGTTGTTGGGACTGTAAGCTTCTCGCCTTTTTGGGAGCGCCAAGGAACAGGCCCTCCCATCATCTCGCGTCGCCTGGCCAAGAATTTACCTTCTTTGCTCTGAGGATCGGGCTTGATGAAAACCAGGTTCTTTGCCTGTTCGTCATCAATCGGCACATGAAAATGGTCCCTGAAGGCGAGTATATCTTTCTCATCCATGTGCTTCAGGTTATGAGCGCCCATCGCACCCTCTCCACTGCCCATGCCGTACCCCTTGATGGTCTTGAAAAGGATGACTGTAGGAGCCCCCTTATGGTTTGAGGCCGCGCTGAAGGCCTGATAAATCTTTCTTGGGTCATGGCCGCCGCGACTGAGCTGCCAAAGGTCCTTGTCCGTCTTCCCTGCAATGAGCGACTGAAGGTATTCATCATCAGAGAAGAGCTTCTCGCGCAGATACGCAGGGCCTTTTGCTTGCAAAGTCTGAAAATCACCATCAACCATATTTGCAAGTTTTTGTAGAAGAATCCCCTTCGTGTCTTTTTCCAGGATAGAGTCCCACTCACTTCCCCAGATAACCTTTATGACATTCCATCCTGCACCCCTGAACTTTCCTTCAAGCTCCTGAATGATCTTTCCATTGCCCCGAACAGGACCATCAAGACGTTGCAGGTTGCAGTTCACCACGAAGATGAGGTTGTCCAGTTTCTCCCTGGCAGCAAGGGAGAGTGCGGCTAACGACTCCGGTTCATCAGATTCACCATCACCCATGAATACCCAGACCTTCCTATCCCCACTCTTTTTCAGCCCTCTGGCATCCATATATTTCATGAAACGTGCCTGATAGATTGCCATTGAAGGGCCAAGACCCATCGAGACAGTCGGGAACTGCCAGAATTCAGGCATCAGGTAAGGATGAGGGTAGGAAGAGAGCCCTTTGCCCTCCGTTTCCTGCCTGAAATGATCCAGCTGCTCTTCACTCAGCCGTCCTTCAATGAAGGCCCGGGCATACACACCTGGGGATGAGTGACCTTGAAAGTAAATCATATCAGCGCCATGTTCGGACTCCGGTCCCTTGAAGAACCAATTGAAGCCCACTTCATACATGGCTGAAGAGGACGAATAGCTGGCAATATGCCCTCCCAGTCCTTTTCCGTCGGCATTTGCCTTAGCTACCATCACCATGGCGTTCCAACGAACGAACGCGGATACATTTCTGGCAATTAGGGATTCATCAGGTGGGATGACTGCACTTGTGTCAGCAATAGTTGTATTGATATAGGGACTAATAACTCCAGGAGAGGTTGCAATTCCTTTCTTGCGGGCAGCTTGGGTAAGTTCTGAAAGCAAATAATCAGTTTTCTGTTCACCTTCATTCTGTATTACACCCTCAAGCGACTGCAGCCAATCTTTGGTCTCTGCAGGATCAGAATCATGAAAAATCTGTTTACTCATACATTACCTCCGATAGTGAGTGTGCGCTCTTACAATCCATAGCGTAAAACCTTCGATTGTATGCCTAATTAAATATACTACCGAAATACTGGTAATTCAACCTTTAAGGACGCATTTTAAATTCAAAAAGTATAGTTGCAACAAAGAATTGATAATATGTAGCGTAAAATAGAGTTTTTTAAAACAAAAATCACCAAACCAACCATACCAAGTACGTTCTCAACCTGTTCATAATAGGTAAAACCCCTGCCGACCAAATGATCTGCAGGGGTTTTTCACTGGGCATCGTCGCTGTTATGCCACCTTCGACGACCTTGATTTCGAGTACAAGTCGAAAGCAACGGCGGCAAGGAGGACAAATCCCTTGATTGCTTGCTGCCAGTCTGTACTGACACCCAAAATGGACATCCCGTTGTTCAGAACTCCGATGAAGAGCCCTCCAACTACAGCCCCAATTACGGTACCGACTCCCCCAGAAACTGCAGAACCTCCGACATAACAGGCTGCTATGGCATCCATCTCGAAGTTTTGTCCAGCCTTTGGAGTGGCGGAGTTGAGACGAGCTGTGAATACCATTGCAGCAATCGTTGCCAGAACAGCCATGTTGGTGTAAATCCAGAACATTACCCACTTCACCTTGACTCCCGATAATTCAGCAGCTTTCCTGTTTCCACCAAGGGCATAAATATGACGGCCTTGTACAGTCTTTGAAGCTACAAACTGGTATCCTACAACCAAGATACCCAGAAGAATTAAAATATTCGGAAATCCTCTATGGATGGCAAAGACTATGGTGAAAGCAATTAAAACTGCAGCTATAAAGACAACCTTTGCAAGCCATATTCCAGAAGGCAGCAGATCAAAAGCATATTGCTTCTGCTTCTTTCGTTTTTGTATTTCCCCATAGGTTATAAGAGCAACGATGATAAACCCGATGAACAATGTAAAAAGATGAAGATTCACCGTACCGATTGATGCTCCCCCAAACGGATCAGCAATATACCCAGATGCGATCACTTGAAATTCTCTTGGGAAAGGAGCCTTTGTCTGTCCTTTCATGATTACCTGACCCAAGCCACGGAACACCAACATACCTGCCAACGTGGCTATAAATGGAGGGACATTGACAAACGCTATCCAGAACCCTTGCCACATGCCAATCATAACGCCGCATACCAAGGCAAGAAGCATTGCTACATAGGGATTCCACTGAAGATCAACCATCATCACGCCACACAAGGCGCCGATAAAACAGACGACAGAGCCGACCGAAAGGTCGATGTTTCCCGTCAATGTACAGAGCAACATGCCAACAGCAAGAATAAGAACATAGCTGTTCTGAAGCACCAAATTTGTCAGATTCACTGGTCTGAAAAAGATTCCATCCGTCAAGAGACCGAAAGCAACCATCGCCACTGCCAAGGCGATGACCATCATATACTGTCTCACGTTCTTTTTCAAAATTGCAATCAAGCCACTCATCCCATACTCCTTCTCGTATGCACTCATTCAATGTATTTCGGATTCTATGTTACGACTTCCCCTGGTGGGAAACAGGTTTCAATTGTTTAGAATATTGCGCATGATCTCCTCCTGGGTTGCCGTCTTTCCCGAAAGCTCTGCCGTTATCTTTCCCTCGCTCATCACATAAATTCTATCACTCATCCCGATGATTTCCGGCATCTCACTGGAAATCAGAAGGCAGGCCATTCCTTGAGAAGCAAGAGAATTGATTATTGTATAGATTTCATGCTTCGTACCAACATCAATGCCACGAGTTGGTTCATCAAGAATGAGGACTCTTGGATCGGAGAACAACCACTTAGACAGAACGACCTTCTGTTGGTTGCCTCCTGAGAGATTTCCTGTCATCTGGAGAATTGTCGGTGTTTTCGTGTTCAGTTTCTTACAGTACTCTTCTGCCACGACATTTTCATCATGCTCGTTGATTACAGAAGCCTTTGCAATCTTCTTCAATTTGGCGATTGTAGTATTTTCCTTGATGTTCTGAATCAACACCAAGCCAAATTCCTTTCGATCCTCAGGGACATAGGCAACCCCCTGGTCAATTGCCTTGGGAATCGTACTGATATCGACATCCTTCCCCTCGATCAACGTTTTACCGGTGATGTTCTCTCCATATGCACGACCAAACACACTCATTGCAAGTTCAGTTCGCCCGGCCCCGACCAGACCGGCCAAGCCGACCACTTCACCGGCACGCACCTGCATGTTGACACCATCAAGCTTCTTCCGTTCCGGATTATCAGGATTTTGGACCGACCAATCCTTGATCTCAAACAAGATGTCGCCGATGGGATTATTTCGCTTCGGAAACATGTCAGTTATCTCTCGTCCAACCATTCCTTTTATGATTCGCTCTTCACTGATTGATGCAGGACGACCTTGTATCCGTTCAACCTCGAGCGTCTCGATGGTTTTTCCGTCACGCAATATCGTGATCGAATCTGCTACAGCAGCAACTTCGTTGAGCTTATGGGAAATCAAGACAGAGGAAATATTGCTCTTATCACGTAATTCCTTGAGAATTTCGAGCAGATGTTGGCTATCTCTCTCATTGAGCGCACTGGTAGGCTCATCAAGAATGAGCAACTTGGCGTTCTTAGCTAATGCTTTGGCAATTTCAACCATTTGTTGTTTGCCTACTCCCAGCCTGTTCACAGGAGTATTTGGATTCTCTTTAAGACCTATTCGTTTCATATATTTCATTGCATCTTCTCGGGTCTTATCCCAGTTGATGATATTCAACGTTGCCCGTTCGTCACCAATGAACATATTTTCAGCTATGGAAAGATAGGGACTTAATGCCAATTCCTGATGTATGATTACAATTCCTGTTTGTTCACTTTGTCTAATACTGGAAAACTTACAGCTCTTACCCTCGAAAATGATATCTCCATCGTAGGAGCCATAAGGGTATACACCTGAAAGAACTTTCATCAACGTAGACTTTCCAGCTCCATTCTCCCCAACCAAAGCATGGATTTCAGCAGTTTTTACATCAAAGCTTACATCGTCCAGCGCTTTTACCCCTGGGAAATTCTTGGTGATATGCTTCATAGACAGCAAGACAGAATTGTTTGGCATACAGGTCTCTCCACGATATAGACTGGAACCCGATTCCTAGTGCACCGAAGGCAGATGGTATCGGGTTCGCAGTCATGCGATACTATTTGGCCTCTATTCTGAAGGCCTGATCAATACACCTACAGACCAAGCTCTGCTCGAGAATGATAGCCGGTATCGACTACTTCAGCGATCAGATTATCCTTGGTGACAATGACTGATTCCAAAAGAACAGAAGGAACGATGTAAGGTTTGCCGTTCTTTATAGAATCGTTGTTGTAACTGGTGGTATCGAGTCCCTGAGGAACCTCGCCACGCATGATAGTATCGACGAGTTCTACAGTGGCTTGTCCGAGTACACGGGTATCCTTGAGGATGGTTGCATACTGTTCACCGGCAAGAATCGACTTGCAGGAAGCTACGATGCAGTCTTGCCCGCCGACAACCGGCAAGGGCTTGCCTGCCGTGCCATATCCGACAGCCTTACAAGCTTCAAGCGTAGAGAGACTGATCGGATCATATGGGGAGAGAATCCCGTCGAGAACTTGGTTGGTGTAGAATGCAGAAAGGAGATTTTCCATTCTGGACATTGCCAACTCATTGCTCCAGCGCAACGTACCTACCGTATCCATGCCCTGCTGGCCTGAACCAATTCTGAGAGTCCCATTGTCAAAATAGGGTTTAAGCCTATCCATGGCACCATTATAGAACATGTAAGCGTTGTTGTCGTCAGGAGATCCACCAAATAACTCAATCATCAACGGTCTCTTAGCGGGATTGTCAAGATTCATCCCTTTGATAAGGATGTCACCCATTTGCTGGCCGACTGCATAGTTGTCGAATGACAGATAATAGTCGACATTCGGGGACTTCATAATCAGACGATCATAAGCAATTATGGGAATCCCTGCTGCTGCGGCTTGAGCTAGAACATCACTTAAGGCTACACCATCAATTGAAGCGATGACAAGAACTTGGGCCCTCTTGGTGATCAGATCTTCAATCTGACGGACTTGTGTAGGAATGTCATCATCAGAGAACTGAAGGTCAACCCTGTATCCGAGTGCTTCCAAACCACTCTTCACCGCTGCGCCATCCTTATTCCAGCGTTCTTCTGATCTGGTGGGCATAACCACTCCAATCATCCCTTTACTTGCTGCAGTTTCGGCAGCGCCTCTTGCAAAAGCCATGTTCATAGCAATCAGCAGTATCATTGCCACTACAAGAACCTTTTTCATAATCAGCCTCCTTATTGCTTCTATGCGTTAACGTAAACGCATTACGATTATTATTGTTCAATCATTTTGTATATAAGTCAAGAAAAATTATTCGTAAAAATTATTAATAGAACATAATTTCTATTGATAAATATAAATATACATTTTTGTAAAAATATATATATTTTTATCCAAATCTAATATTAATTACCAGAATTTGCGTTAACGTACTCTCGAAGTACAGCAGTTGGGTATAAGTACAGGTCTAACAACAATACAAAGATGTCGGGATGTACCGATACTATTTGAATCAAATAGGAGGACTTCATTTTTGTGTAGGGGAATGAAGACACATTAATGGACACGACTTTTGAAACGCAAGGAACCAATAGAAACTATCACGAGAAGTTTAAAATTCTCAATACTTTGTAACAGATATTGAACCATTCACTCTTCAATTGTTGGCTTCACTCATGACCCTATAGACATCGAGAAGCGCCCATCTGATATCGTTGAGTGTCCCTCTGAGAATAGCTTGACGGAAAGCAGAATTATCAAGAAACGCTGTAGTTATGCCTGAGAGCATCAATCGTACAGCGTTGGGGCATGGATTGGGTGCCACTAAAAAAAGTGAGCGACAAACGTTATCATGGGAATACTCCACAACCCCTGCATAAGGTTTTGAAACAGCAGAGGATTTGCAGTGCAATACCCGAGTACCATACTCCTCGAAATAAAGCTCGCCAAGTTCTTCCCGCTTTTGAAAATCAGAAGCAAGCAATCTACGACTATGAGCATCCTCCAAAAGCTGTTCAGAAACAAACTCCATGACCTGAGAAATCGGCATCTCGGATTTCGAAGGCATTTTCAAGAAAGAAAAACGATTGACAAAATCCCAAAGATCAGGGAAAGGCTCCTCTTCGGTCTTCTCGATAGGTTCAGTGTGAAATGAATTGGTATGAGAAATGGCTGCAACCTGCCAAGCCACCTCTTTTTGAAGCTTTTCCTTGTTCAACGGTAAGCTGATATGAATTACCGGTGTTTTATCGGTAGAAACCTGGAATGTAGAGAGAATAAGGTCTAATTTCTTGGAAGCAAGATACTCTTCATTAATCTTGTAGACAGCAGTAGCCTCGACAATATCCAAATCAGGGAATTCTCTCTTTAATATAAATTGCAAATAGGACGCCAATCCCATACCCTCAAAACAACACACCAAACACCTGATACGTCTTTTCGTAGGTAGCGTGCGTGCACATACCTGAGCCTGGAAATTTATTAGTAAATTTGCAAGGTCAAGTTCATCGACCTCCAAACGAAACCATTGGTAGAATCGATTTGACAGCACTGCCAGCTTTTTATCATAATTATTGATTTCACTTGCTCCAGCCCCCCACTTTCCATGAAAAACAGGAATTGAAGACTGTATTCTTAAAACCAGAGAGCTAACAGACTTGCCTAGCTGCGTCTGAAGTTGGTCATCAAGATAGTAAACTTGCTGATCAATCGAACCAAAGTCATTGATGATGACATCCAGAAAACCCCTAATATCTTCAGAAATCTCTTCAAGGGCCGTAGAAACAGTAGTATTTTTGAATTCGCCAATCTCCTGAACTTCAAGGAGTCTGCCTAAAAGTAAAAATTCATCTTGGGGGATAGGCCCACTGACAACACGACCAACCAAAGAATCAAGAAGAGTCTTCCCCACCTGAGAAAACTTGTTGACGGGGTATCGTGTACTTAGTTTATGAATCAATGCACCACTCTTTATCCGATGCATGGCAAGTTGAAGATAAAAATAGATTAAGGCTTCACTGGCCATGATGAATTGATAGCCAAGCTCTTCCTCGGCAAATTTAACCAATTCCATCACAGCAGAAACGTCATCCGGGAAGTTGATCTTTTTCAACAACAATTTAAATTGGTTTACTTCCAACGTGGTGGATTCTGACTCTCTCAAAGGGTATAAATAGGGAATGATGGTTTCCGACTTAACCAATTCTGTCAGACAATTGAGAAATTGCAATCGTAAGACACTCTCCTCACCCACCAAACGGATACCAACCCCTCTACTCCGTATCAAAGAAACCTCGTGACTTGAGAAATAGAGGCATTCCAAATTATTCAAATCATTCCATGCAGTTGTATCGCTGATGAAAAAGGCTTGTGATAGTTCGGATATCTTGACCTCTCTGTTATGAAAAATAAGGAATAGATGAATGAGCAACCCTCTGGTGTAAGCGGGAAGTGATTCAAAAAACGTATTAGTGGAATTAAGCAACGTTAGAAGCTCAAGGTTGGTACGACCAAAGGAAAGAAGGCGGATTCCATTGCTTTGTTTTCTTTCCAACATGGAACCTCGCATGGAGAGCCAGCTCTCAATACTATCCAAATCACGGGAAATCGTCCTTTTTCCAACAAAAAAAGCAGAAGCGAGATCATCGATTCGAAGAAACCCCTCATTTGCCAAGAGCAGACGAAGGAGTTTTTTCTGCCTCTCTTTCATCTCAGCAACCTCCGTTCAAGTAAAAACGCCTGGAGTTTTGCACGAATTTCTTGAGAACTCGTCAACTTGAGAAGCTCTTTTGCCAAAGCTTGGGCGTCTTGAGTATCTATTTGCCGCATGGCATACTTCAACTCGGCCAGCGCAACAACATTGGTACTTAATTCATCAACCCCCAGCCCCATAAAGAAAGGAAGAGCCAAGACATTGCCTGCCAATTCACCACACACTCCGTTTCGTTTCAGTTTTCGTTTCGAAGAGCCAATCACCTTTGCGATGGAGCGAAAAACAGCTGGATGGAACTCATCGTAGTAGCAATCAACATCGGGATTACCCCTGTCGGCTGCCAAGGTATACTGGGTTAAATCATTGGTGCCGATACTTATAAAATCTACTTCTTCGAGCAACTCTTCTATCATCACCACAGCTGAGGGCGTCTCGACCATGATGCCAAGACTTAAATTCGGAGCACTGACCCAACCCAAACGAGCTATCTCTTCATCCAAGATTGTCCGAACCCGCCTGACCGTATCCAAAGAAGAGACCATCGGAATCATCACCCCGACAGGGCCACACTCACTTGCTAACAAAATTGCCTGTAATTGGGTACGCAGAATCTGTTCATACCTGAACAATAGACGAATTCCTCTAAGACCAAGATAAGGATTGTCCTCCTGTTGCAAAGGAAGATACGGTATCGGCTTATCGGCTCCTGTATCAAGCAATCGAATAATCACCTGTCTTCCTTCTAATGCAGTGATTGCCTTTGCATATATTGCTTTCTGGCTACTTCTTGAAGGGGCCTTATCGGTCTCCATAAAAAGAAATTCTGTTCGAAAGAGCCCAATTCCATCAGCACGGCGTGCTACTGCAGAAGCAATGTCGTCCAAGTTCCCAACATTTGCAAACAAGCCGAACGATTGATGATCCTTGGACTCTGAAGATAAATCAATGACGCTCTGCATGCGTTCCTGTTCCAGACGAAGATTTTGCACCTTTGCAGTCAGGATCTCAATGACCTTTTCATCAGGATTGATCCAAATATCTCCGGTATAGCCGTCAACCCAAAGGTCATCACCAGTTGTAATTACCCCTAGAGGATCAGGATCACGAAGGATCACAGCAGGAACGCCCTTTGAGCGAGCGATAATTGCAGCATGGGAATTCAAACCACCGGTATGTATGATAAAACCGGAAATTTTCTGCAAATCAAAAGATGCCGTCTGGGACGGAACCAGTCGATCACTGACGATGACTGCATTTTCGGGAATTCTAAGCCGATCTTTTCCAATATCTCGAATACCTTCGATAAGTTGATCGGCAATATCAATGAAATCCTGTCCTCGCTCCTTGAAGTAGTCATCCTCCAGATTCTGCATCTCTTGCTCGTTGGTTTTTCCAAAAATCCTTGATGCCTCTTCAGCATTCACCAATTGGGATTTTATATTCTCAATCACTTCCTCTTCCAAATCGTCGGAAAGCAGAATTTCCAGATGCCCTTCAAATATTTCGGCAGTACTCTGGTTCATTTCGCTTCGTACTTTCTCTATAAGTTTTTGTAGTTTGGCAACAGCACGTGTCCGTCCTGCAAAAAATCGTTCCACTTCCTGTTCGATTGCCTGACTACAAATACAACGAGTTGTTTGTTGTTCCTTCTCTTGGCCAATCAGAAACGCTATACCATGAGCAATTCCTTTTGATACAGGTTCTCCTTTCATAACGCTACTCCTCTAGGTTCAGGATAAAGGACTTAATTTTTTCCATAGCAAGGATCTCATCACTACCCTCACATTGTATCTCTATTTCATGGCCATAGGAGATACCAAGTTTTAGAATCTTCAGCAGACTTTTCAAGCTGGCCTCTTTTTCTCGATAGCGAACGATGATATCGCTTTCAAATTTCTTCGCTTCATCAACAACCCGCTTTGCAGGCCGGGTGTGTAATCCAGTTGTATTTCTTATGGTAATGGTTTCACAAATCATATATATCCTCTCCTTTCAGAGTATCCATCCAGGATGGACCGATTCCAAATTTTTACGTGCAAACTCTTGTCCATGCTCAATCGCTTGAAAATAATTCATGTCAGAGGCAATTCCATAAGCGAATCCAGCGGTCATTGCATCACCACAGCCTATAGGATTGCAAGGTTGAAAAACCTTCTGGGTTGGATGCTCTTTCAGTATACCATCTACCGCAGAAAGCGTAGCCTCCTTGCCCCTTGTAATGATAATGGTCGTGTTATACTGCAAGGTAATCTGCTTCAAAGCCTCTGTTGAAGAGTCATATTCGCTAAAAGTCTGCAAAAGTTCCGACTCATTAATCTTCACAAAATCAGGACAAATGGTTCTTGAGAAAAAAGACTTACTCAGATCATCATTCCTATAGTCAGCAATAACCACCGACTTATGTTTCTTCGCATGCTCCACCATTCTGGGAATGATTGCATCCGAAAATCCTGGAAGTTTGCTGCCTGAAATAACCACCAGCAGCCCCTCCTCTACAAAGAATGTAGCATAGGTATTCCAAAAAGCCTGTTCTTCCTCTGATTCAATCGATTCAGGTTCATTTACCACTAATTCTGTAGCACTCTGCTTATTCCTATCGAGACAGGTTATACAAGTCCGCACCCTCCCTGAGGTGAAAACAGGGACCATCCTAAGGCCGTCTTTTTCACACAAGGAAAGAAACTCTCTTTGGTTTTCCCTTCCAACAGGAGTAAGACAAGGATTGGAAATACCTGCCTGATTCAGCACCCTGCTCACATTCACACATTTACCGGCAGCATCCAGATAGTAATTACTCGCACGGTTTACCTCTCCTATGTTGAAATCATCAAACACAAGCGTACGCTGGATTGCAGGACTCAGGCCCACTGTCAATATTTTTTTCATATTGCCTTTCCATGTGTTAAGAGAAACTGCTCAGCCTCTTCATTCCAAACCCCATCGTACTTATCTACCAAGGTTGCCAAGCCTGCATAGAAGGAAGACTCGTTGGCTTTTTGGGAAAGATCATCGAGAGCTATCAAGGGCAGAGATATTGAAGTATATATCAGCTTTTTTCCACCTGAGAGCTCAGGAAGATGTAGCGTTGCATCAATTACCGCATCCAATCCCCCAATATGGGTTATAAGAGCCTCTGGATTCACCAAGTCCTTTTCCATAAGATCAAGAGCCTCTGCCATATCTGCAGCATTGCCTCCCGTTGTCCCGATAATATGTTTTTCTGCATAGTGTACATCATAATAATTGAGCGTTGCTGAGAACTCGGTATCAGTAGGACCTGCAAAAAAGTTCAGACACCCATTGAAAGCAAGTAACTTCTCCGAGAATTCCAAGACTTGAGCAGAAGCAACCATAACAAGAATATCTGAAAACCCTTCATTGTCGGTAAGATTCTTTAATACTTGAGAGGGGTTCTCGATCTCAGCAGTATTCATGCAAATGAGAGATATCCCTCGTTCTTCCGCCTTCTTGGCAAAAAGTCTGCTCGCACGTTCAAGCCTTCCTTTATCGATGTCAGTCACTACCAACTGCCGAGGACGAAACTCACCGGAAATGGCATAATCCAAAGCAGCCAAGCCCATAGGACCACACCCTCCAATGATAGCCATACGTCCATCTTCCTGTATTCCCATAAAGTGATTGTGAGAATTTTTGTCTGTCCTGTACAACGATCGACAGGCACCGATGACGCAGGAGTACGGTTCTGAAAGAGCAGCCTTGTAAAAGCCTTTTCCTTTGTAGGGTAAAAGACAATCGAGATACATTACCTCAAAAGGAAGAATCATATAGGTGGCATCCCCCCCACAGTACTGATACGAGTAACCAGGAGAATCCATTGAACCTTTATAATTCAAGGCAGGCTGTAGAGCAAAGCATTCTCCTACAAGATATGTATCTTTCCATCGTTTCCCAATTTCCACTATTTCTATGACCATCTCATGGCCCACGATGATAGGATGATCTTCAACATCGTCAGGAACGCGTTTATGATCAGGACCGAGAGAAGCTGCCTTATAGGTGCTCATACACAGACTATCGGCTATCACCTTTACCAATATCTCATCTTCCTTAATCGGAGGCAGTTCGAATTCTTCAAGGCGAAGGTCCATCTTTCCATACAATCTCACTGCTTTTGTCTTCATCTATTCAATCCTTTCGCTGATAATCGAGATAATCTCTTCCTCACTGCGGGCGTTCAATATTGCTGTGACGATTGCTTCGTCATCACATAAATCAGCTATCTGACATACAGCGACCTCATTATGTTCTTTTGCATTTGGAGCAGATAAGAAGATCATCAACCTTATGGGATCGTTATCCGGGTCGTTGAAGACCACAGGGTCCTTGAGTGTCACAATCCCATACCCCAGAGCTAGAGCTCCCTCTTCAGGTCTTGCATGCGGCATGGCAATTCCTGGAGCAACTACTATATAGGGACCATACTGTTTGCACTTCTTGATGATGGCTGACAGGTATTCCGGTCTTACCGAATTTGTATCGATCAAGACCTTCCCTCCCTTGAGAATTGCCTCTTCCCAGCTATCGACTTTCAAATTACAAATGACTGTCTTCTGTTCCTTGATAAATGTCAAAAAATTCATATATTTCCCTCTTGTAAAACCGGGCCCCTTGGTTTACAAGAGGCCTCATTGATTATTTCTGTGACCGTTCCACCAACTCGACCACATCGGCATACTCAGGAGCATTCACCAAATTCGAGACACTAAAACAAGTTGCTTTGGTTCCCGAAAGTTTTACCCGTTGCAAAAGATCCCGATGGCAGATAATAATCTGGGCACTGGCCGGGATATCGTCCACAGAACAGTGATTAACCTTGATATCTAGATTTTTTGCCTTCAACATCCTTGTCAACTTGTTAGCACCCATGGCACTTGAACCCATCCCTGCATCGCAAGCAAAAGTAATTTGAGTTATCTTCTCCCCACGCTTTATGTCTTTCATTTGCAATTTTGCATTTGAAAGCTTCTCTTCTGAATCATCAGTCTTGGCAAACTTCTTGACAAAAGGCATGGCGACAACAAAAGAGACTGCCGTGGCAACTGCAACGCCAAAGAGAATTGGCAATATGCCTCCTTTAGGAGCAACTGCCATCAAAGCGAAGATACTGCCTGGTGAAGGCGTAGCAACTTCTCCTGCTCCGGTAATCATGAAAGCCAGAATACCTGAAGCCCCTCCAGCGATGGCGGAAAGAATAAGAATCGGGTGCATAAGAATATACGGGAAATATATTTCATGAATGCCCCCAAAGAAATGAATGATGATTGCACCAGGGGCTGAAGCCTTGACGGTTCCTTTCGAAAACATCCAATAGGCAAGCAATATTCCCAAACCAGGGCCAGGATTGGTTTCAAGTAAAAAGAGAATTGATTTGCCGGTTTCCTGTACCTGCTGTATACCCAGAGGAGAAAGAATCCCATGGTTGATGGCATTGTTCAAGAACAAGACTTTTCCTGGTTCAATAAAAATTGAAGCCAAAGGAAGCAATTTTGCTTGAATGATGACATTCACCCCTGCTTGCAGTAAAGACACAAGAATGCCTATAACCGGACCGATAGCAACAAAGCCGAACAGCGATACAAGCATCCCAAGTATTCCTGCTGAGAAATTGTCCATCAACATTTCAAACCCGACAGGAACCTTTCCTTCCAATACCTTGTCTGATTTCTTGATGACCCAACCACCAAGAGGTCCCATGACCATGGCTCCGATGAACATGGGAATCTCAGCACCGACAATTACTCCCATCGTCGCGACGGCCCCTACAACCCCTCCACGGACTCCCCAGACAATCTTACCGCCGGTATAACCGATCAACAGCGGCAGCAAATAGGTAATCATAGGACCGACCAGAGAAGAGAGCGCTTCATTGGGTGTCCAACCGGTTGGAATAAACAGTGCTGTGATCAAGCCCCAAGCTATAAAGGCACCGATGTTTGGCATAACCATTCCACTTAAGAATTTCCCAACTTTCTGTATTCCGAGGCGCAATGTTCCTTTTGAATTTTCCACAATCATTCCTCCAATCTTTTTTTAGGATTTCAGTATAAGATTGGTTCTTGCATACTCCTAGCAATAGTAATTCTTTACTGGCATGAATGGATTGCAGGAAATTTGGCAACAATGATCTAGGGTTGTAAAATGCGTATACATTGCATCACAACACAAAAATGAGAAATAGAGGGTAAAAACAATCCTACTTTTTTGCAATAAACGAAAGAGAAATAGACCCCTTTCCTGCATGCAGAGCGATAACAGGAGAGGCTTGTTCTATAAACAGGGGCTTTATTCCTGTTTTTTGTTCCACTATCTGTGCTACAGAGGTTGCCAGTTCTGGCTTGCCGATGTAAGACAGACCATAGGCTTGGATACCTTTCTTTCGATATACTTTCATAAACCGTCCAACCAAAGCAGTGATGCTTCCTGCTCTGGACAGTCGAATACCCAGAAAAGCCCCGCCGCCCTCAGGGGAAAGCCCTACCAACGGCTTGAGGTTGAGCTTCAGCACCAAGGAACCAAGCTTCTTTGGGATTCTTCCTCCTCTGACCATCATCTGCAGCGATTGTACCGAAACCATGATGGTCGTTCGTTCAGCAGTCTCTTTGATGCTTTGCAAAAGACTCTGACCCTGCTCTGCTCGAGCAACTGCTCGTGAGGCATGCTGCACCACAAGACCTTGGGCAGAAGCATTGAGCTTCGTATCGATGACGGTAATGTCGACCCCTTGCTCCACCAACGCCTTCGCTGCCAACTGATACGTATTGAACGTCCCGCTGAGCTTGGAGGAAACCGACAGCACAACTATGTGCTTATAGTGTTGGGCAAGAAATTCAAGATGGCGCTGTATCTCTCCAATTGCAGGCATCGACGAAGATACCTTCTGTGTATTGCTATCAATAATGCTCAACAACGAAGGTGCGGTAATCGTAATACGGTCAAAATAGGAGGTCTCCCCGATTTGAATGATCTGAGGAATCCTGTAGATTCTCAGCTCATCGACAACCTCTTGGGGAATGTCTGCTGAAGAATCAGTGACTATTACCGTGTCTGAAAGACGTGCATTGACAGCTGCCTGCTGCATGTACATGTCATCGACCTTCTGTTCTTCAATGTAAGAACAAGAACCCAGGCGTTCAAACATCAAAGCAGGATCATCAGTATGCAGATGTACCCTCATCTGGTTTTCATATCTTCCAAGCACGAGAGAGTCCCCAAGTCCAACAACTGCAGCTCTCACCTCCTGTTCTTGTCCTTCATCAATGCGTAGGAGCGCTTCTGTACAATAGCGGTAACGGCTGTTTTCATGAGTATGAACACTTGGCATCGAATCATAAGCAGCGTGCACCAATAATTCGCTTTCAGAAAAGGTCCTTTCGGGATTGAGTATATACTGATCGACGCCCTCCAAGATGGACACAAACGCCTTAGCTCCTGCGTCCACCACTTGATATCGTTTTAACAGTTCCATCTGGTTGGTTGTTTCTTTCTCGGCCTTTCTGGCTGCGCGAAGAGCCCGACGCAATTGAATGGGGATGGGCACATTAGAGCCTTCTGCCAAAGACAGTTGGTTGGCCCAACTTCGCATGACAGTAAGCATGGTCCCTTCCATAGGATTCTCCACGGCTTTGTAGGCTGAGGCAACCGCAGCTTTTGCTGCATCAATGAGCGCTTTGATGGTAAGCTCATCAAACTCCTTGGCTATAAGGGAAAAGCCCTGAAAGAACTGGGCTATGATCATACCTGAATTACCCCTGGCCCCAAGGAGTGCTGCGCGCGCAAAATTGTTGGAAATATCTTTCACAGTACCCGAACCGTCAGTATGAGAGAGAATTGACTTGAGCGTATGAGTGATGTTTGACCCGGTATCACCATCGGCAACCGGAAAGACGTTGATGATGTTGATCTTCTGCATGTTTTCTCTCAGATGACAGTACCCAAAGGTTAGAGAAGCATAGAGATCCTTACCAGAAATATTCATACGTGCTCCTTGTCCGCTGTGAAGCTGAATTTTGGTTCTGTGCGATTCATAAGACGTTTGATATTCGTCCTATGAGTATAGAGAATCAAGAAAGTCAGAATAATCAGAAAAAGCAATTCGGAGAGCTCAATCGCCCCTCCTTGCAGAGAAGAGACCAGCAAATAGTAAGGGATAAGGACTATATAGGTCGTCATCGAAGCCAGTGAAATATAACGACTAGCGAGTGCTACAGAAAAGAAGACAACCAAACCGGCAGGAATTGCATAAGGAAAGAGGACGGCAATCACCCCCGCTGCAGTGGCAACTCCCTTGCCTCCCTTATGGGTAGGAAGGAAGGGGGTATAGATATGACCAAGAATGGCAGCCATTCCGATACATAAAAGAGAAACGGTTGACAAGCTAAAGAACAGGAGGCAAAGCAAGCAAGGAAGTACGCCCTTCAGCAGATCAAGCACCCCAACAATGACTCCAAAACGAAACCCAAGGGTTCTGCTTGTATTGGTAGCCCCCAGATTGCCACTGCCCTTCTCGCGCAAATCAATATGTTTCCTCTTAGCAAAAAGATACGAGGTAGGAATACCCCCTAGGGCATAAGCTAAAAGACATATGAACGACGTCAGTAACAACGTATTCATCAGGACCTATTTCTCTTCCAAGGAATAAAGAGAGAAACCTCCCTTACGTACTGTTGGTAATACTTCTCAGAACCATACTTCTCTTTCCATGATTTCTCCAATAAGTTGACTCCACTGACAAACAACAATAATAGGGTTATGAACACCGGTCCCAAGACAACCAAAAATTGAAGCCCTCTCATGTAGGGAAGAACCATCACAAAAATACCCCACCAAACCAACACCTCGCCAAAGTAGTTCGGATGACGGCTGTACGCCCAGAGGCCGGTGGTGATGAGCGTCTTGGGATGCTTCTTCTTAAAGGTTGTTTTCTGATAATCAGCAACGGTCTCATACACCAGACCAAATACAGAGAGAACCATACCGAATGCGAGAAAGGCATAATTTAAAGTCAAGCCACGAAGCCCCATCAAAAAGGTAACAGGCAGTAAAATTATCCAGACTGCCGTTGCTTGAAGAAACCAGAAAGAACCAAAACGTACAAACGAATCACGCTTATCGTCAAAACGATGATCAACTTTGGTAACAAGAATCCGACTGAGCAGATAAAAGCCCAAACGCAAGGCCCACAGGCACACAAGGCAAAGCACCAACGTCTGTAACAGAGCCTTTTCTGCATGCATCACATACAAGTAAAGAGAGGCAATCAAAAAACTCAAGCTATAGGAGAGATCTGTAACCACATCAGTCTTTCGAATGAAGGCGTAAATGAAGAACAACGTGTTAATGACAAAGGCGATGATAAGAATTTCGAGAAAGAGGTTCATGAGTTCTCCTTTTTAATACGGCAGTCGCTTATATAGGAGTTAATGATATTGTATATTAATAGGAAAAACAACCTGCTCTATAGGCCTTCACTAAAAACAGCATACGAAGGGATAGAGAGCCATTTTTTAACCAAGTAAGCCTAGTACCGGTTCCCCCACATTGCAATCTATTCATCCTTGCCCGAAAAATACAATCATGGTGTAACCCTTCACTGCTACACCATAATCAAGACAAAACTTTGAAACCTACACAAGAACTACTAGATATATGTGGGCTTTACGGACCCAGAGAAGGCTTCGGCATGTACATCAACAGATGCCTCTTTGTTGATACGCAACTCAGAAATCATGCTGCAATTGTTGAAAGCGTGATAGGAAATTTTGGATTCGTTTGTGACTGTCACGTTTCTTAGTTTGGATGGAACGTAGTACTGATGACCTCTCTTATCGTAGTTAAAGGAATAATTAGAATCATTAAAAGTTCCAAAATCAACCTTCGTTCCGCCAAAGTAGGGAGCGGCTCCGAAAATGACGCCGAACAAGCGCGATCCGTAGTCTCCGCCATTTCTTTGCTTGCCAATATGAGGGATGGTAAGGCTCTTGATATTGGCAACCCCGTTGAAAGCTTCATAGCCGATATAGGTAACATTCTTTGGAATGACAAACTCTCCATCGACCTCAGAATTCATTTTCATCAAGTTCTTGCATCCCTTGAAGGCATAGTCCCCGATCGATGTGACATACTCATTGATTGCAAACTCTGTCAGCGATGTACAACCCTCAAACGCAGCAGTAGGAATGGCCTCGACATACGGTAAATCGAGAGAGGCTAGATTGCTGCAGTTTGTAAAACACCACTCTCCAAGAATCATCACTTCTTGATTTAGGTTCAAATTCTGTATCATCGAACAGTTGCAGAATGCATGATAGCTCAAATTCGAGGCACTAGTGATGGTTACCCCTGAAAGTTGATTCGGGATATAGTACTGATGACCTCTCTTATCGTAGTTAAAGGAATAATTAGAATCATTAAATGTCCCAAAATCAACCTTCGTACCACCAAAGTAGGGATTTGAACCAAATACATATCCAAACAATCTCTCAGCGTAATTTCCTCCCGATCTATACTTTCCAACGAAGGGAAGAGAGATGGTTTTCAAGTCGCTGCAACCATTGAAGGCAGCAAAACCAATTGAGTTGACTGTATCGGGAACGACAAGCGATGTGATGTTTGTACAATCTTGGAAGGCGTTGTCCACAATCTGTACGACGTTCTGATTATTGTACGTTGCAGGTAAGACAAGGTCTCCGACAAGCATATCTGCTGATCCAGCTCTTGCTTTGACACTCAAACCGCCATTGACCGGTGTAAAATCCAAGAAGAAGTATTGGGCATACAGCTGCTGAAGGTCAAAATTGTACACCATCGCACGATGTTCCTCATCTAGTTTTGCATAATTAGCTTGAATTGCGGTTAACAAGGCATAATCATTGTTTGCCTTCGTAGCTAGTTCATCAATGTCTCGTATCGTATTCCATACAGTAACGAGAGCTTGAAGCTCAGCCGCTGTATTTTTAGGAAGTTTGGACCGTTGGACCATAGTCAGGCTTCTGTCCATATTTGCAATCCTACTGAGGATATTCGTGTTCTTAATTGATTCAGGTGTTAGTTGAGCAATCAATTGCTTGACCTGCTCCACCTTCAGTAAGTCTGCTTCTGTCTGGATATCCTGTAGTGTTTTTGTATCGCTCAAGTATCCATAGAAGTCTTGTTTGAGAGCAACATAGTCATCGTAGATGGTTTTTATTTCTTGTGCTTTCTGCTCTGAAGCATCTTCAATGGCATAGGCTGCAAGCACGTCGATGATACTTTCATAATAGGCGCTGGATAGTTTCAGCAACGTCTGGGCGTTTGTTTTGGAGATATCATGCAGACGATCATTGACCTCTTGCTCGATACGCTTGGGAATATGCTCATCGCACGAAGTAATGTGTTCATCAATTTTGCTCGTATACTCCTTTCTAAAGGCAGAAGCCTCATCAGAAGCTTTCATAACCAAAGCTTTATCTTCCTCTATTGTGGAAAGAGCTGATTCCAATAGTGTTTCAAGACTCCTGCTTTTTTGCTCATAATCATCTAAAAAGGTTATTATTGATGCTTGATAATCAGCATGCATCTGGTCGACTGCATTCATTACCAACCTTTCCAGATTTTCACTCTTTTGCTTGTAGTCTTGTTCTACGTCTTTCTTTTCTGTAGCAAAGGCCGCCTGCATCTCATTGTAGGCTTCTCTATTGAGCATTTCAAACCGTGAATCAATCGACGCTGTTAGTTCATCTTGTTTGACCCAACAAGAAGTAAGCGACAAAACCAATAACCCAAGGAGCATGACAAACAAAGCTCTTTTCATACCAAATCCCCCTATGCATTCTCATCTCATAAACAATGCAATTGCACGCTTGTATATCTGTTGGGCAAAGTGGTTTTAAGTAGTGTTGATCGGGTAGAAAAAAACATTCCTTTGTCGTACAAGTGGTAATTATAAATCCAAGAATACCACCAGAGGCTTTATTGTCAATGTTTTGAATCTCTCTAAATTACAACATTTTGTTTTTCTCATCAGCCGGAACTGCTGCTGTCCTGTCTAGTCCAAGACTTAGTCAAGGTCGCAGGTCCATATCTGAAGACTATGAATATTGCGAATAGAACCAGTATTGCAACAGAGAGGTACAGCGGCACAAGGCTGTCAGATGATTCTGAGGGAAGGATTGGCAAAAGGCCTATAGTTGTATTACTAGCGGCATGAAAAAGATGCACAAGCAAGAGACTTTTGCGGGTATTGTTGTAAAGCCAGGTAAGCAGGACCGAAAGCGCAACATCCTGAAGAACAAAGAGCAGGAAAGGAATTCTCACATGGAAATCACCTGGTATGAGAAACAACGGGAGATGCCAAAAGCCCCAGATTAAACCGATGATCAAGCTAGCAGTAAGGGCTGTGTATTTTTGTTGCAAACGAGGCAGGAGAAATCCCCGCCAGCCGATTTCCTCCCCGGCTACACTGAAAAACAAGACATATAAAAAAATCACCACTATGAGATACCACTGAGAAGGGTCGTTGGTGGCAACCACTTCATTACCAGCTAGCCGGTAGATGCCAAGCGATAGGAGAATAACGATCAGGGTACTGAAAAAACTGAACAAATACCAAAAAAGAGGAACCTTCCAAATCAGAATCCTTGCAAGCAATTCCTTCAGACCTTTTCGCCCTTTGGTCAGACCGACGATCATAAGGGCGGCAATTGTGGGACCGAAACTTCCCAAAGCCTTGATTGTTCCGGTACCGAACAACACAAAGGGAAGCCAAATCGTCCAAGAGACAAGATAGGTTCCAACGATAAATACCATTACAACATTTCTCTGTATTACTTTTTTTAATGTATCCATAAATCCTGCTTTTTTTTCCCTTCGCGCTCATACACGGGTATCTTCCTTCTCTTTTATCGACCTAGGTAGGCCTCTTCCATCTCATTCCAAGTGATTCCTGTTTTTGCATAAAAGTGCGAGGGGATTTCCTCCTTTGAGAGTGTGAATAATGCATTGACTACGGCAATCCCATACTCTTGAACCAGGTACTCGATAAACACACCACAATTCGGATAATACAGGCTTTCTCGAATCGATTCATAGTTGAGCATCTGTGTAGGGGAAAGTCTTTCTTCTGCGGAGAAGGCATCGTATAAATCATGGATATCCCGACGTCCATAACTTCCATCAAGATAGTTTGCATACCCTTCACTCATGAGCTTTGTCTTCGGATAACCAAGGACTCTATGACTTATCACATGGGCTGTCTCATGAGCTCCTACCAAAGGATTTACCCGCCCATAACGATCTGTAAAGGTCTGCTCTTCCCCATAGGGAAGATAGGTATAATACACGGTATTGAACTTCGGTACCGCATGGCCTCCACCTTGTGTACCGATAAGCTCTAAAGCTTCTTCTTTATTATATACATAGATGAGTATTGGATCTGAAAAAACAGGATTTCCCAGTTGGCTGACAATCTGGTCGTAATACACCTCTTGATTCGAGAGAATCTCTTGCGCCTCTTCACTCGTAGGAGCGGCTCCGATCGAGTAGTTTTCTGGACGGACATGAAGGATAATCGAGTCAGAACTATAGACATCCCATGCAGTCTGAGCCATTTCTTTTGCAATAAAATCGGTACAGGAGGAAAAAATACCGAGGCATATCATGCAAAGCAGTATGATACATCGTTTTTTCATAATCACCTCCACGAATGCATATACCCAATCGAGCAGGAGAAGGTTTTATCAAACTTAAAATGAATAATATCATCAGGATAAAACTTCCGCTCTGAATTGGCAAAGCCAACCAAATCTTCACGCTCGATGGCACAGGACAAAGAACTGTTTGTTCCAACGGGAAACCGTCCCTCTAGCTTGAGAACCGTTTGATAGAAAAAAGAGTAATAGGGTGAGCTGTATACAGATTCTCCCAACTCGTCAAAACTCGCTAATTCTCCATAATTGAGATACGGAAGATAGAATCTGGCATCAAACCCTGCCAACAGAACAACCTTGTTGCCAGTGTAATAAGAAACACAGAGAGAGGGCCCAATGAACAGATTCACATCCCAGGTTCTCTCATGGGCACCACTAGGATATACAAGATTGCGAAACTCATATCGAATACCCGAATGAAAAGCATGAGAAATAGTAAACGATTCTTTGGCAATGAGAGGAAATGACAGATGATACACGCCGTCAACACTCCAATGGGAAGCACCTTGCCCTACAAGAAAGTTCTCCCCTGTAGCACTGTCGGAATCCAAAGGTGAAGGAAGGACCGCCTGTACAGCTATCGAATGCTCAGTCTTTGCACGTTTAGTAAGATACCGACCGTCAAGCAAGAGCGACTGAGAGAACAGCATCGGATATCCACTACCCATCGGTATGGAATTATTCTGCTGACTATACGACCGATAGCCATGATATCCCCCACAGATGGACAGCGTATGATCGGCAGCAGAACTATAAACCGGAAGACACAAATATACAGTACACAACATTATGAAGATACTGGTTTTTCTCTGTACGTTCATCGCAATATTCCCTTCGCACAGTATTACATATAATCAGCACGACAAAAATAGTGAGAAGAAAAATTTCTTGACAAATGTGATACTTGGTCTAAAATATACGTACATACATACATTTAGATACATTTATCAGCAAGGAGTCTGTGATGCCTGTGTATATACCAGCAGAAAAACCAACCATGTACTTTATTGGAGTAACTACCACAAAGTCATCGATCATGAAGGTATTCCCAAAATGGATGGAGTATTTTGGAATTAATGCCGAGCTGAAAGGAATCGACTTCGCTCCCCACTCTGCACCTTCAGCATATCGAGAAGCGGTTTCCTTCATAAAGAATGACCCGAATTCCAAAGGAGCATTGGTAACCACCCATAAACTGGATTGCTACCAGGCAAGCAAAGATCTCTTTGAAGGAATCGGTCCCTATACCAAGCTTTTGCAGGAAGCCAGTTCCATCAGCAAGAGAGGAAAGGAACTCTGGGCACATGCAAAAGACCCCATCACAAGCGGCCTTGCACTAGAAACGTTCATGCCCGAAGGATATTTTGCTCAGTCTGAATCCTCAATGCTTTTACTTGGAGCAGGAGGGAGTTCCCTTGCACTGAGCCTGTACTTGATCAACAAAGCAAAAGAATCAAACGATGTTCCCAAACATATCATTGTCACTAACCGAAGCCAAAAACGTCTTGATGAGATGAAGGCCATTCATGCAACATTGGAAAATCCCCTCACCTTCAGTTACAAGCTGTGCCCCAGCAGTGAAGATAATGATGCGGTTATGAAGCTCTTACCTGAAGGTTCTCTTGTGATCAACGCAACAGGACTGGGTAAGGACGGTCCAGGCTCACCTCTTCCCGATGACGCGCACTTTCCCGACAATGGATACGTCTGGGAATTCAACTACCGAGGAGAATTACAATTTCTCAGCCAAGCAAAAGCAGCACAAGCAGAAAAAAATCTGACCATCGTTGATGGCTGGCAATATTTCATATTCGGTTGGACCCAGGTTATAGCACAAGTATTCTCCATAGAGATCCCCGTCAGCGGCACACAATTTGATACAATCTGTGAAATTGCTCGTAATGCAATACAATAAACAGGAGCTTATGATGAAATCATCGAAAACTAAATTCAATCTGCAAAACGGACTGGCACAACACAAAGACGTCGAGTCCCTCAAACGATACGCAATCGATCTTAAGGGAATCTTTGCAGATGAGACAAGCCTTACGAATTTGATTGCATCTTCCAATCCATTGCTGTATGAATTCTACGACCTCGGGGTCGAAGAAAAATCAGGAAACCTCGCCTATGGAACAAGCATTGTATATCCAGGATCTGTTGGGCGGGAATTTTTCATGACCAAAGGACACTTCCATACAGTTATGGACACTGCAGAGGTATACCTCTGCCTCTCAGGCCATGGCTTGATGGTGATGGAAAATCCAGAAGGTGAAACAGAAATACAGGAACTTACAGCAGGAGAAGCGGTTCTGGTTCCAGGTCGGTATGCACATCGTTCAGTCAACATAAGTGATACAGAACCCTTGGTCACCTTTTTTACGTTCGCCGCAGATGCAGGGCATGACTATGGCACCATCGAACAAAAAGGATTCAGAAAACTGATATTCAGGACGGCAAATGAATCATATGAGGTTGTGGATAATCCAAACTGGAAGGCAAACTTATGATGAAGGCTTACTCCGTCCCATCGCTTGAATCTTGGCTCTTACAAGAGATTCCCGCAAATTCCTTGGAGTTTGCCTGGGTAGGACAAGCGGGGTTTCTCTTCAAGACCAATAAGGTTCGTCTAGGAATCGACTTGTACCTCTCTGACTCTCTCGCAACAAAATACCAAGGGAGGGAATTTCCTCACAAACGTATGGTGGATGTCCCAATCCTGCCAGATGCACTTACAAATCTGGATATTGTGTTCTGCTCCCATGGTCATACCGACCACATGGATGAACAAACACTTGCACCTCTTTTCAACGAAACTGGAGGTCCTCTCATAGTTGCACCACGTTCTGAGGTGTCAAGACTGCTAAAGATGGGAATCCCAGCCCAGCGGATTGTTGGGATGAGTGATAAGGAAACCTTCGAAACACAAGAAGGTATTACAATCCATGCAATCGCCGCTGCGCATGATACCCTTGCCTATGACCGATGGGGACAAAGTATGGCTCTGGGCTATGTTGTTGATTTGGGTTTTGTATCTTGGTATCACAGCGGTGACACGGTGTTGTATCCTTCCCTCGCTGATGCAATACAGCAAAAGAAGCCTGCAATTTGCCTGCTGCCGGTAAATGGAAGAAAGCCTCATCTTACACAAAAGGGTATCATCGGGAATCTCACTATCGCTGAGGCTGGAAAACTTGCGCTAGCGGTAGGATCATCGCTCTTGGTTCCGCACCACTATGGGATGTTCGATTTTAATACCGTTGATGAAAAAGACATCATTCGGCAGTTGGAACTGCAAGGCCTGAAAAGAGATGACTCTTATATCCTTGCAAGCATCAACACCATCTATTCATATAGTCGAATAAGGAAGTAACAATGGATTATTTTTTTATCCAAAAGAACCTCAACAAGGACACCCCTATTCCTCTTTACTTTCAGTTGAAGGAGCTTTTGCTGCAGTTCATCAACACTCAAGAAGGACCAGTATCGCTCCCTACCGAGAAACAACTGTGTGACCATTTCGCCATCTCACGATCGACGGTCCGACAAGCACTGCAAGAGCTTGTAAATGAAGGAGTCATCGAGCGTCACAAGGCAAAAGGATCAGTCAGCACACCGATGAAACTCGAGCAACACTTTCTGTCGGTGCTGGAAAGCTTCAACGATGAAATGCAAGAAAAAGGACTTCAGCCAAAAACGCAAGTACTCGATCTCTCCCTGATTGAACCTTCCAAGACAATCCAACAGGCGTTGGAAATACCATCTGATCAGCAGGTCGTACAATTAATCCGCCTAAGAGGAACAGAAGAAGCACCCATCGTCCTTGTGTATACATATCTACCGGCTACCTTCAAGGGAATTAAAAATATAATCAATGATGATTTGGTACACAATTCTCTATACAAGATATTGCAAAGCAAGTATCACGTAGCCATCGATAGGACCCGAAGGATTATCGAGATCCGCAGTGCCAGTGAATTCGAGGCAAAACAGCTGCACATCAAGACCAATGACCCGGTGCAGTATATAGAAACGATTTCCAAAACAAAGGAAGGAGTGCCTTTTGAGTTCTCAAAAGCCTATTACCGCGGCGACTTAAATAAATTTGTCATTGAAATCAGAAACAAGAGGTTATGATATGAAGCAGACTCTATTGGCCTATGCTCCCTGCCTGACGACATCACAGATACTAGGCCTTTCACAGAAAGCCAAAGCTGAAGACATACAAACTCTCTATTTTCAGGAAATTGCCGTAAGCAGATTACCCAAGGAAGAAAGGTCTGGAATGCTAGCATCCCTTCCTTTTGCCGGATTGATGAGTGAACAACTTTCGTACATGCTAGGGCGAGCCATGGCTTTGGAGTGTTCACACTTCACCTTTGCACTGCCTGCAGGATACGTCAGAGACGGTCGTTTCGAGGAGCTTGAGCAGCTGCTTTTCTCCTTGAAAAAAAAAGCGAGGCTCATCTTGGTGCCTACCATTGTTTTAGCCGAACTTTCACATGATCGCTTGAAGCAGATAATTTCGTTGTGCCTCAAATTGGAGTTGCACAATCTTTGCCTCGGAACAGGAACTGTACTTGATGAGGTTACCCAAGCTCATGGAGAAACTGCTCTGAATCTGTATGATAAAGCAGGAATAGCAAGCACAACCTTGGAGATTGCCTGCAGCATCCCTGATTGTGCCCCATTTGCAACACATCGCATCTGTCTATCGCAGATAGATCAGTAAGGAGAAGGAATATCATGGATCGTACTACATTTTGTCATCTTATTGACCATACCTTGCTCAAACCTGAGGCAACCAGAGAAGAACTAGAACAACTATGCAATGAGGCCGTTGCCTATGAATTTGCAACTGTTGCCATTGAACCCATATATATTCCTTATGCAGCAAAGCTCCTGAAGGGAAGCAAAACAGGTATCACCAGTGCAATAGCATATCCTCATGGAGCATGGAGCATAGAAGCGAAGTGTCATGAAATTGGTCTTTGCCTGGATATGGGAGCCAGCGATTGTGACTATGTGCTCGACCTAGGATCAGTGAAAGAAGGAAACTGGAAACAAATCGAGAAAGAAGCCCATGCCTGTAGAAAAGCCGCAGGTTCTGCTATTTTGAAGATCATTCTTGAAGTGGCCTTGCTTACTGATGAAGAAATACGAACAGCGAGCCTCATCAGCGCAGAAGAAGGTGCAGACTTCATCAAGACAGCTACCGGCTATCTCCCTTACCCAACCATCGAGCAACTTGCCATCATGGCCGAGACGGTCAAGGGTACACAAACAAAAGTCAAAGCAGCAGGAGGGTTCTCCACAATGAAACGGGTTCAACAAGCCCTTGACTTGGGAGTACAACGAATCGGTACCAGTTCTGCTTTCAAGCTACTGCAGGAAATGGAATCATGACAATTTGAGCAAGGATTATGTATGACTGATCATGAAATTTTCAAACTATGGCAGGAATTTGCAATCTATAAAAAAACGATACAGCTCAGTGAGATTTCTGCAGAAATAGCAGCATCCTGGCATCGCTCAAAGAATTTTGGTCTCGATCCATTTTTTGCAGATATGCATGTTGTTTCCGATCAAGAACTGAATCAGCGAAGGCGAAAAATACCAGAGCTGATCACCTCAGCCCTACCCTATATGCATAAACTTTTCACCCTGATCAAGGAGGAGCAAGCCGTCATCACCCTCAGTGATGCAGACGCGGTAATTCTGGAAGTACTTGCCAATCCCTCAACATATCCTGAAATCAGTTATCCAAAAGAAGGGACCATCCATAGTGAACAGTTTGTTGGAACCAGTGCAATAGGGTTGGCATTGGCTATTGACAACCCGGTGGAAGTAATCGGCGCAGAGCATTGGAGAAAGGTCAATCATGCATGGGCTTGCTATGCCAGTCCATTACATGCCGGAAAAGCAATCGTGGGATGCATCAATATTGCTTGCCCCATTACTGAGTACAGCAATTCTCCCACCATCATACCGATGGTAAGCGCATCATCCAATGCAATAGAACGTGAATTGATGTTCAAACTAAAAATCAGTGAACAAGAAAAGATCATCCAGCAGCAGAAAACATTGCTAGAATATGTCGACACCGGAATCATCGCCATTGATAGCTTAGGGGTAATCAAACAGATCAACCAACAAGCACTTGATATATTCAAAGTTCAAGGAGCGTGGGAGGAACGTTCCCTTAAGGATCTGTTTCATAGCGATATACAGTTCACAGCACTCGCAGAACAAGGAAAGATGCTCGATGAGCAGGATATACCCATTAAAATTGGATCGTCCTATGCCCATATCACCTGCTCAACCTATAAAACAGAGCTTGACAAACTCGGTATCAATCTGGTCATCTTGGTAAGAACGCCAGCTACAGTGCGAAGAATCGTCAACAAAGCATCGGGAGCGAATGCCCGCTATAGTTTTTCGGATATCATCGGCACTTGTCCCGCTATGGAGCAACCCCTAAAAATTGCACAGCTTGCGAGTAAGAACAATACCAATGTATTGGTGATGGGTGAAACGGGAACAGGCAAGGAGTTGCTTGTACAAGCCATACACAATGCAAGTGAACGAAAAAACAAACCCTTTATCGCCATCAATTGCGGCGCCCTCTCCCGAGAGTTGATTAGAAGCGAATTGTTCGGCTATGAAGGAGGAGCCTTCACCAGTGCAAAAAGCAGTGGAAGTCTTGGCAAATTTGAGTTAGCGGAGGGAGGAACTCTCTTTCTCGATGAAATCGGTGAGATGCCGCTGGAAGTCCAGGCTGTACTGCTTCGTGTATTGCAGACACAAGAAATCGTAAGAGTAGGGGGAAAATACCCAATTGCCGTAAACGTTCGCGTAATCGCTGCTACGCATAGGGACCTAGCAATTGCAGTCCAAGAACAAACATTCAGAAATGACCTATACTATCGCTTGAACGTCCTTTCCATCAATCTACCCCCCTTGCGTGCTCGAAACGGTGACATTCTCAAACTCGTTGAGTTTTTTCTCAAGAAATTCCAACACCAATTCGGAAAGCCTCATCTCTCCATCGATGATAGTGTCTATGCACTTTTCGAGGCCTACGATTGGCCTGGCAACATCCGGGAATTGGAGAACATACTACAACGGGCAGCAGTAATTTGCGAACAGGAGCATATCACCCTCAATGATATCCCAAGTACTATAGTAGAACATCAAGCAACTACGTCTTCCCTGAATCCAGTGACGACACAAACATTCTCACTCGAAGAAGGAAAACGGGACAAGTTGATACAGATACTGAAAAAGACGAATGGGAACATACGGGAAGTCTCCACACTCTTACGAGTATCCCGATCAACGGTGTATAATATGCTCAACCGTTACAACCTAGATCTAGGCAACTTCAGAAATAGGAATATCAATTTTTAACACGACCGCTGATCAGATACAGTACTTGCATGCACGGCCTTCCAATATATCGATCAGGTTCTCGGCGGCCATCAGGCTCATGGCACTCGAGGCTTCATAGGTTGCCGCACCTGCATGCGGAGTAAGGATGCAGGAGGGTAGATTTGAAAGCGGACCCTTCTGTGGATGATCGGAAGAACTCACATCAAGGGCAGCTGCTCCAATGAGTCCATTCTCTAAAGCTGCAGCTAAAGCATCCTCATCAATGAGGCCACCCCGCGCAGTATTGACGAGCACCGAATGGGGTTTCATCATTGCAAAGACTTTTGCATCAAATAGATTTCTGGTTTCCTCAGTCAACGGAGTATGGATGGAAATAAAGTCACTCTGCTGCACCAAAGTAGCAAAGTCCACATACGTAGCTTTATAGTCTCTCTTCAATTCCTCATTCTCATATACATCATGACAGAGGATCTCCATCTCAAACCCCCTACACCGTTTGACCACCAGTGCCCCAATTCGCCCCGTCCCTACAACCCCTAAGGTTTTTCTGTACATCTGCACCCCCAAAGGTCGCTTTGGCTCACCGGTTTTCATCCTTTGATCCATGTAGGGAACATGGCGGGCAGAAGCAAGCAGCAAGGTTACGGCAAGCTCTGCTACAGAATCCCCATTGGCCCCTGGCGTGATGGTTACCTTGATATTCCTCTCTCTTGCATACTCAATATCTATCGCATCATACCCCACCCCATACCGTGAGATCACCTTCAACTTTTTTGCTTTGCTCAACAGCGCCTTGTCATATACTTCCAAGCCTGCAATTATTCCGTCTGCATCCGCTATCTGTTCATGCAACTGCATTAGAACACTTTTATCCTCTGTTGCTTGTATAGGACGAATCTCACATCCATGAGCATGCAACAACTTCCAAGCCTTATCATCAGAATTTCCAAATGAACGGGCAGTTACCAGTACAAGAAATGATTTCATTGTGTATGTTCCTCTCTCAAGATAGTTTTCTTTTTCCAATAGCTCGTTGGTACAGGACGTTCTTATAAAAAGATTGCAAGGCACCAAAACAGCATACGTAAACGACTGTTAAAACACAGCTAAGTTTCTATATAATAATAATTTGACATCTATCTAAATTGGTTTTACACTTACAATATAAACCTACCTTGTCTGAGGTAAGAGAAAAAGGAGTAGCCTTATGCTAATTGGAATTTCCCCTTACATTGGTCCAGAACTACTGGAAGCACTCGATAGAATGGGTCACGGTGACGAAATTGTCATAGTCGATGCCTTCTACCCCGGTGATACCCGTTCTTCTCGTTGTATCAGAGCGGACGGTATCAAAGTGGAAGACCTGCTAGACGGTATCTTTCGTCTGATGAATCCCGATGATTATGTCAAAGACCCAGTAGTGATGATGCAACCCTCAGAAGGAGATAGTGCAGATCCCATAGTAGAGCAGTCGTTCCAGGCAGTCTTGGATACATACTGGCCACAGACACCAAAAATCCAGAAAATTGCACGGCAAGACTTTTATGAACGAGCAAAGCGAGCCTACGCAGTAGTGGTCTCCGGTTCAATAGTAAAGTATGGATGCATCATCATCCGCAAAGGGGTTCTCCCCCATTGATGATCAAGCAGGCCCCTTTCGAGGTGGCCTGCCTTCTTTTCAGTCGATAAGCACCACCGGCTTGATTACCGCTTCCTCCTTGTCATTAAAAGTAGCGAAGGCTGATTCCAACTGATTGAAGGAAAATCTATGGGTCAACAAGAGCTCGCTAGGAATATGATGGCAGGCAAGCAACTGGAGAGCTTGGGGAAAGCCCCAATTCGGTATGGCATGAGACGCAATCAGGCGCTTCTTTGCAAAATGGAAATCGTTTGCTGAAATGGTAACCTGTTCATCCTTGAAATCGATGCCGTCATAGACTATCGAACCACAGAAACCTGCAAGCTCGATACCATCTGAAATGGTAACAGGAGGAGAGGTGACAATTACCCGGTTGAACAACTTTGGAAATTGTATCTTTAGCTCTTCCTTCCATCCTGCTTGTGCACTGTCAATAACATAATCAGCGCCAAGCTTTTTTGCCACCAGAGATCGATAGGCACCACGTGTAGTAGTAAGATGATGCCCCACCATGACTACATTCCTCGCTCCACGCATCTTTGCAAGCTTGATGCAACTAAGTCCGATGATGCCGGGTCCCATGATCAATACATCATCAAAAAGCTGAATATCTGCTTCACGAAGCAGATCCAGAGCGACGGTAATCGGTTCTGCAAGAGTAGCCGTAGCATAATCAAGACCCTCATAGGGGATTACCATCTCTTTAGGGACGACCAAGAACTGACCCATACCAGCCTGATCATCCATATAGCTGAGAATCTGCTGACAAGCTTGGGGCCTTTGATTTAGACATTGCGGACATCTTTGACAAGCAACATTGTTCATAACGACAACAGAAGAGCCGACTTTCAAGGCGGAGGAAGCAGAACCAAGGCTATGGATATATCCAGCAACCTCATGTCCGAGAGGAGTCAGCTTCCCTGTGGGAAAATCCTTGACAAAGTGCATATCGGTCCCACAAATACCGCACGCCTTGATACGGACCACCACCTCATCAACGTTGGGTTCAGGAAGTGTTTTCTTGAGCATTCTGATTTGCTCACCACTATCAACCCAGGCGCTTGTATACTCCATGGCACTCCTCACTTCAAAAAATCTTCGCTTCCCGATGGGATGACACAGAGAAAGACCAATTCATCCTGCTCTGAGTCATTCACCCATTGATGTTCTTCACACCCTGGAACGAAGACTGATTTGCCAGGAAACAACGGATGCTCTCCATCCAAACCTACTACTTTTCCTGTTCCCTGCAGCACATAGACGACATGCTCATGCTCGTGACTTCCTTTGCTGCTTTTCCCCTTGGCAGGAATCCTGATCTCCCGCATCTCGAAATGCTCCGATCCATCTTCCTTGCCGACCAACCAACGAACCTTGTTTTTCGACCCAGTGATACTGAGTACAGCTTCAGCTGCTGTTCTACTTACAATCATTTCACTTGCTCCCAATACGTACTTTCATCCAAGGATGAAAGGAATTCTTGTACTTCCTGTAGATTCGGCATCGCCGGGGCGGTCCCTACTTTGGTAACTGAAAGAGAGGCTACTGCAGTTGCAAAGAAAATTGCCTGTTTCAAATCTTCTCCCTTACTCAGTGCTGTTGCAAGACCGCCATTGAAAGCATCTCCGGCACCTGTTGTATCCACTACCTTCACATCCATAGTAGGGAACAGAAGCGCTTCCTGGTTTTCTGTAAGCAAAAAGCACCCCATCTTTCCTAGTGTGATGATTACATCCTTCACCCCTTTTTTCTGCAACTCTACAGCTGCCCTATGGGCACTTGTACGATCAACAACTTTGATGCCGGTCAAACAGGATGCCTCTGTTTCATTGGGGGTGATCAAGTCATACATACCTATGAATGAGTCATCAAGCATCTCAACCGGTGCAGGGGCTGGATTAAGCAGGGCAAGGCCTCCTGATGCATGCACGCGTTCTACTGCAAAAGGAAGAATATCAAGGTTGGTTTCAAGTTGAGTAACCAATATGCTAGTTTCATCCAACACCGAAGCTATGGCCTCTATCTCGTCTTTTCTGATCGCCCCGCAAGCACCGGGGACAACGGTTATACTGTTCTGTGAGGTATATTCATCCACCATGATCAAGGCAATGCCTGTTGCCAATTCAGGATCCTCGAATACATAGCGACTATCCATATGCTCATCGGCATAGAAATCTTTGGCAACCTTGCCGAAAACATCAGTGCCCACCTTGGTAACCAACAACACATCACCGCCGCATCGATGGGATGCCACAGCCTGATTTGATCCTTTTCCACCAGGGCCCATCTTGAAAATGCTCCCCTTCACCGTTTCTCCCTGTACCGGAATATGAGGTGATCGTGCCATCAGATCAACTACAAAACTACCAATAACCGTTACACGTCCTGTCATGTATTACTCCCTTGTATAGCGTTCGATGAAGCTGTATGGCGATGGGCTTTCGATACGACTGACATCGTTCAATCGTTGCATATGCTCGTCACTCAAAGACCAAGATACTGCGTCGAGATTTTCCTTAAGCTGAGAAACCGTGCGAGCTCCGATGAGGGGAATGATGCCCGCTGGATTCTGCCTGACCCAATTTATGCTCACCTGTGATACACTGCGACCAACTTCTCGGGCTATCTCATGCAAGACCTCAATGATATCATAGGCCTTTTCGGTACCACGCTGCTGTGCCTGGTCATCCCATCGATCCTGCCTGCCTGCACGGCTGTTGCTTGGAATATCATTTCCCCGTCGGTATTTACCACTAAGCCAACCACCTGCCAAGGGAGACCAGGCGAGCATGCCGACGCCTTCACGACGACAGAGGCCGATCAGCTCCCACTCGGGACTGCGCACCAACAAGCTGTACTCCAGCTGAAGACTTACAAAGCTTTCCTTCTGTGAGTAACGGGCAATCATGAGACTTTTCATCAAATCCGAGGGTGTATAGTTTGAAGCACCGAGATACCGTACCTTTCCCGCCGAAATGAGGTCATCCAGCGTTCGTATCGTCTCTTCGAAGGGAGTTCTTTTGTCAAAGCAATGAATCTGCAGGAGATCTATATAATCTGTATTGAGATGTCTCAGGCTGTTTTCCACACTGTGGAGGATGTGTTTACGGCTGGAACCGGCATCATTCACATTATTTGAAGTTGGAAAGAACACCTTTGTACCCAGAATCAAACCATCTCTTCTTGATTTACTATCTTTGATCCAAGAGCCCAGAATCCTTTCGGAATCCCCATTGTTGTAAGAGTCAGCAGTATCGAGGTAATTACCTCCTGCCTGGGTGTACTCTTCAAGCAAAACCTTCGACTCCTCCTTGCCGATATTCCAGCCAAAGGTTTGTGTTCCAAAGGCGATGGCGCTTACGCGCAACCCAGTATTCCCAAAATAACGATATTCCATCCTTACCTCCGAAGCAGCAACGAACGCATGTCATGATCTTCGACTACGTACCATACTTGTGAAAAACATTGTGCGGGGTGGATATCATCAGTCGCAGGGGCCTTGAAAATCTCATGATGGGTATGGGGTTTCCAAAGCGAGAGGATATGATGGTGTACCTCATCCTTATAAGAGTACCACTCCTCCCAGAACAGATAGTCCTGATCTTTTTGTTCAGGAATTGCATTGACAACCAGATACCCATGGTTCTCTTTCACAATCCAGGTATGATTTCGGTAGGGATTAGCCGTAAGGGCAGCGATACCAGGAAAGATATCTTCTTGTTCGAAGCCGAACCGCTTCATGGTTTTTAGTACTTCTGCTTGTTGTAATTGTGTTAGTAAATCACTCATATTCAACCCTCCTTGGTATTGGTAAATTGGTCAAGGTTTTGATAAAAATCAACCAAACTAGTATATGCTTGTTCATACAGGGGAAGAAACCGATCGTAAAACTCTACATTCTCCTCGTTTGGGAGAATTCTCCGTTCGTAGTGGAGCAAGGTCTTAACCACGTCGGCATTCTCATACATCCCGATTCCCAACCCCCCGATTACCGCCGCACCAAAATTTTTACTATCCTTTAGATGATTATGCGAAACAACAGGGATATTGAAAGCATCAGCGATGATATGCTTATTTGTATCACTATTGGCCTGCCCTCCGATCACCACCAATTCTGTAGCTTTATTGATGGGTTTCAGAGCTTCCCAAATAATCTTTAGATTCATTGCCACACCCTCATAACAAGAGCGGAACATATCACAACGACGGGTATTGCGCTTCAGACCTATGAACGCTCCTCGAGCCTGAGGATTCCAGTAGGGACTACGCTCGCCCATCAGATAGGGAAGAAACACTAAACCATTGGCCCCAGGAGGAGATTGGGTGACCAGCATCTCAATCAAATGTTGTGCATAGCTGTGTTGCAATTCAGCCTGGGTTACTTCTTCTCTGGCAATTTCATCCTTCAGCCAGTCCAACGAAGCACCTGCAGCTTGCATGGTACCGCAGGGAGCAATTTGATCGGGTTGGATGAATGACCAGTTGAAGGTGCGCATCTTCGGCTCCCAGTAGGGGCTCTGCTTTACCATCCCGATCCATGCTGAGGATCCAAAATAGAGATAGGCATCGTCCTCGGTTGTGCACCCACCCCCAAGCGAAGCGCAAATTCCATCACCAGCTCCAATCACTACAGGAGTCCCAACAAGAAGCCCGGTTGCTACAGAGGCTTCCATTGTCACGCATCCGGCAATTTGGGTTGAGGGAATAGCCTCAGGAAGTATCTTTGGATTTATTCCAATGATGCTTGTCAATGTCCGAGACCACTGACGCTTGGTAAGATTGAACAGATTTGTTCCGGATGCATCCGAATAATCTGTAACAATTTCTCCGGTAAGCTTGAACACAATGTAGTCCTTTGCCTGCACGACCTTAGCCGTCTTGGCAAATACCTCTGGGCGGTTTCTCATAATCCAAAGCAATTTGCTCAGGGTATAGGAAGCACTGATCTTGTGTCCGGTTATATGAAAGAACAACTCCTCATCTATCTGATTAAACAATTGCTTGGACTCTTTATCTGAACGCATATCAGCCCATATGATTGCATTACCGATTGGATCCCCCGCTTTATCAAGGCAAAGGCATCCCATCATCTGCCCACTGAAGGTAACAACAGCGATTGATTTCTCGTTTATCCCTCGCATGACCTTCTTTGTGGATTCACAGACAGCACGCCACCAGTCATGAGGGTCCTGTTCTACTTTGCCACCTTCCTTATAAATCACCCTATATAAAGAAAGCCAGGAACTGATGATAGTACCCTGTTCATCATACACCACCGCTTTATTTCCGGTTGTACCCAGATTATGCGATAGGATGAGTCTGTCATACATTATAGGCCCCTTCTTTTCTTGAATTACCGGTTGAACCAAGGCTCAAGACTGCGATACAACTGAGCAAATTGTTCTGTTAAATCCTCATAGAAACCCACATTATTCCTATTTGGATCTACAACTTGCTTAACGGGATTCATATGCTCAATCATGGAAAAATCTGTATATAAGCCACAGCCCACCCCACCGAGCAAGGCTGCACCCATACTTGTCGCCTCAGTGAGAAATTGCGGTACAACTATTTCACAATCAAGAACATCGGACAAAATCTGTCGAAGGAAGGTGTTTAGGGCGCCGCCTCCTATGAACATCACCCTGCGGTCGGGAATTTCAGAAAGCATTTGTGCAAAGTTCAGTTTCTGGTTCATTGCCACACCCTCAAGCAGGGCTCGACAATGGTCTTGGATTGTTGTTGAGAGATCCATTCCCACAAAAGCACCTTTGGCTTTGGTATTCCACCAAGGAGATCGCTCTCCCATCAGATACGGAAGGAAGAACAACCCATTTGCCCCAGCTTTGGAACTTTTGGCCAAGTCATTGATGCTGTCGAGTGTTTTACCCGTATCATCGGCCATATGTGTCTTCGCAAACCAGGAAAGAGAACTCCCCGCTGTTTGCATAGTTGCACACGGTTGATATAACCCTGCCACCGGATGAGCCCAGGTAAAACCAATTTTTTTTGGGTCCGGAAAATGTTGTTTGCTGGCAATTGAAACCCAAGAGGAAGATCCCATGTAGATATAGGGCTTACCGAAAGATACAGATCCAGCGCCAAGGCTGGCACAACCGCCATCGCCGGCTCCTACGATTACCGGTGTTCCTTCTGGAATGAGCGTTTCTTCACTGGCTTTTCGATGAACTTCACCAATCTTGGTGGAAGATGGATAGGCTTCGGGAAACAAGGAAACGGGAACATCCATTGCTTTGAGAATCAGCTCCGACCATTGAAGGGAATCAAGATCAAAGGCATTTGTTCCTGAAGCATCATTGTAGTCAGTTGCAAACACCCCAGTGAGCATAAAATTCATATAATCTTTCGCCTGGAGTACTTTATATGTTTTTTCATACACATCAGGACGATGTTTCTTAAACCACAGAAGCTTGGTAAGGGAGTAGGAAGAGCTTGGACGATGACCGGTGATTCGGTAAATCTGATCGAACCCGAGTTCTTGTATAAACTCTTGCTCTTCCTCCGTACTACGTTGATCGCAATATAGCAAGGCATTATGCAAGGGCTTCCCTTCACGATCAACAGGAAGACAACCCATCATCTGCCCACTGAAGGAAACTGCAGCTACCTCTTTAGGATCGATGGTAGAGAGCACTTCTTTTGAGGAAGAACATACAGCGTTCCACCAAACAGAAGGATTTTGTTCAGCCCAATTGGAATTGAATACTTCCATATGGTAAGGAGTCACCCGGCTTTCCACCAATGCACCTCGCTCATCAAACAGGGTTGCCTTATTTCCTGAAGTACCCAAATCATGTGCCAAGACATATCGCTTCATCACAATCCCCTTTTAGTTCTTAGCTGTTTTTCTTATCTGATCGTACCACACAGAGGCTACAATCAGCACTCCAACGATAATCTGCAAGATAAACGCATTGATACCCAGCAGGTTACCTCCGTTCTGAATAAGGGAGATCAACAAAGCACCCAATACTGTACCGATAATTGTGCCGGAACCACCACTGAGACTAGCTCCACCAACAACTGCGGAGGCGATTGCATCCATCTCATATCCTTGTCCTGCAGTAGGGATGCCATTGCCCAAACGACTGGTCATCAAGATACCGGCAATACCACTGAGCAAGCCACTCATTGCATACACACTGATTGTTACTTTTGCAGTATTGATACCTGAAAGTCTTGCTGCTTCAATATTGCTTCCATACGCAAAAATACTCCGTCCGAAAACTGTTTTCGTAGTCAAAACAAAGGTGATAACTATGACGAGGAACCAAACAAAGAAGAGAGAAGGGAACCCTAAGAACACCAATTGAGCAAAACCTGTAAAACTTTTTGGAAGACCGGCGATCATGCGTGCATTGGAGAGCAACATGACAATACCTCGCGCAGCCTGCATCATTCCCAAGGTTGCAATGAAGGGGGGGACCTTACCATAGTGAATGATCAGTCCATTGAGGGTACCGAGCAAGGCACAGACAAGCAAGGCAATAATGATTGCGGGAAATATCCCAGTTCCTGCCAACAAGAGCTTTGCCACTACAATGCTGGCAACACCAACTACAGATCCCACAGAAAGGTCGATGCCTCCAGAAATAATGACAAACGTCATACCCAAAGCGATGATGCCATTTACTGAAGTCTGTCGAACCAGATTCCTCATATTATTGACAGTGAAAAAGTTTTTCGTAGCGAACGAAAGAATCACCATCAATACGATTACAATTACCAACAGGTTGCCTTCAGCGATCCTGAATTTATTTTTCTTTGAAAACAATCTCATCTCTATCTCCTTGCTTTCCAATCACAAACCGGATGCATATCTCAGCAAGGTCTTCTCGCTGAATGCTTCTCGTTCAACAATGTGCGGCATCGCTCCCTCATGCAAAACACCAATCCTATCAGCGAGCCCCATGACCTCAGGAAGATACGAGGAGATCAAAATGACCGCATGTCCTTCCTTCGTCAGTTGCTCGATCAATTTGTAGATCTCTTGTTTTGCCCCGACGTCTATCCCAACCGTCGGTTCATCGAAAATGAACAACTTGCTCTCACAGCAAAGCCATTTTGCAATGATTACCTTCTGCTGGTTGCCTCCAGAAAGGTTTCCTACAAGCTGATGTATGGAAGGAGTTTTCACCTTCAATCGTTGCACAGAGTCGATAGATCGCTGACGTTCTTTTTTCCCCAATACAAAATTGAATCGGGAGATTGCTTTGTAGGATGCCAGATTGATATTGTGATTGATGGATTGGTTAAGGGCCAACCCTTGATGCTTCCTATCCTCGGGAAGCAACCCGATCCCTAAGGAAATAGCCTTGGAAGGATGCTTGATTACTTCTTGTTTTCCTTTGAGATATACAGATCCGCTATCGATGGGGTCTGCACCGTAGATGGCCCTGACAACCTCGGTTCGTCCCGATCCAACAAGACCGAACAGCCCGAAGATTTCTCCCTGTTTTACAGAAAATGAGATGTTCTTGATAGTTTTCCCGCGATTCAGAGCTTCAACACGCAACAACTCTTCGCCTTTGGGATAGTGTTCAATATTGTACATGTCCGTAAGGGAACGTCCCACCATGTAGGAGATCAGTTGATCTTCATTTGTATCCTTTACAAAAAGGGTCTTCACATGTTGACCATCCTTAAGTACAGTCACTCGATCAGAAATGGTAAAGATTTCTTCGAGTCGGTGAGATATATAAATTACCGAGATACCACCTGCCTTGAGCTTCTTGATAATCTCGAATAAAATTTCTACTTCTTCATTGCTCAACAAGGCAGTCGGCTCATCAAATATGACCAGCTTCGATTTTTTGTGAACGGTTTTTGCTATAGCAACCATTTCCTGCATTGCCGGCGAAAGTTCTGTAATGCGCAGTCGTGGATCGACATCGACATTCAAAGCCTTTAAAGTCTCTGCTGTCTTGGCATACACATGATTCCAGTCAATCAGTCCATTTTTCTTTCTTGGAAATTGTCCCATGAAGAAGTTCTCCCCGATTGAAAGATCCGCAGCAAGCGTCAGATCCTGATATACAGCAGCCAATCCTAATCGATTTGCTTCAATAACGTTCGATATGGTTACTTGCTCTCCATTTATGGTAATCGTTCCCTCATCCTCAAGATACACGCCCATGATGATTTTGATGATGGTGGACTTACCTGCACCATTTTCCCCTACCAAGGCATGCACTTCACCGGGATACACAGCTAAATCGACGTTATCCAGCGCCTTGACTCCAGGAAATTGTTTGGATATTCCCTTCAACTCCAAGAATGGCCTTGTCTCCATGCCGACCTCCTTCCTTTTTCAGCTAGACATGTCTCTAGCTCCTGGTATCAAGAGGAGCTAGAGACGTTAGTTCAAAGAGACAATCAATACTTTTTCAGCGTGAAGGGATCGAGAATGCCCTGTGCTGCAGGATCGTTGACATTATGCTTCTCGACAACCACTACACCGGTGTCGACATACTCAGGAAGCGTAGCACCTTCAATGGCCTTGACTGCAAAATCGACGCCCTTATAGCCCATACCATACGGATCTTGGACCATGATAGCCTTGATAGCACCACTCTTTATGGCTGCAACTTCTTCTGGATCGCTGTCATAGGCGGTAACGATGACCTTATCATGCAAACCCTGTTCAGTGATTGCACGAGAAACTCCATCTGCAGAGTGGTTGTTATCCGCAAAGATGCCGATCAAGTCTTTACCATAGGTGGTGATCAAGTCTTCAGTTATTGAGAGAGCCTTGATGATGTCATTGTCAACATATCTGGTGGGGATCAATTCAATGCCAGGAATCAACTGCTTGATGCGGGTAATGAATCCATTGTCACGGTCAGTCAATACCTGGACACCTGCCATAGCGCTCACAACAGCAACTTTCTTTCCAGCTGTGGAGATATTGTTTTTCTTCAGGTATTCAACCATCTTCTCTGCAGCAAGAGAACCACCGAGGGTGTTGTCAGTAGCCAAGAAGGTGTGGACCTTATCGGTATTCACTCTGTTGTCAACAGTAACAATCTTGATTCCCTTGTCATAGGCCTGCTCGAGAGCTGGAACAGATGCATCAGAACTGGTGGAAGCAATTACAATACCATCGGGATTGGTTGAAATTACATTCTCAAGAATTGCAATCTGTTGGTCGATATCTGATTCAGAGGGTGGCCCGTAGGTTGTTACCTTTACCAAATCGGGATTCTCAAACTGATAGTTGAGAGCCCCAACGAGCAAATACTGCCAGAAATCTGAGTCAGTAGCCTTGATGATTACAGCAATCTCATAGGGTTTAACGCCCTTTGGACCATCTGCTTCTTTTGCACCTTGTGCAAATAAACCGGACATTACGATTGTGACCAAAAGTATGGCACATAGCACTTTCTTCATTTTTTTCCTCCTAATGTTGAAAAAACTATGCTAGATAGTTTGCAATAACTGTGCCAAATGTAATAGTATTGTCTATTCTAATATTAGAAGTTTATACATTGCAGTATAATATCTCTTTATAAATTTAAATTAATTGCTTAGAGCAGAGGCATTCATACCGCAAAAAATGTAGTAAAGTGTCCAAATATTTGACATGTGTTAAACACTTTACACATAGACACCACATTTTTGGACACTCCAACCTATACAGGAATTTCTAACAAGGTGTCTGATCAATACCAATTTCCTGAAAGATTTGATGAGAGGTTTGCAGTATGTCTTCTGTTGCCTTGGATATTTTGGAATAGACCTCTTTGTTGATACGATTATACAGAGCAACATGCTTCTCATCAGGGATGAAGATGTCTCGGCATCTTACCATATGTTCAACAGCGGTAGCTTTGTCTGGATATACTCCCAAGGCAAGGGCTGTGCAGATTGCTGCTCCCATGCTCGCTGATTCGTTGACCTCATTGCGATATGCAGGCACCCCGAAGACATCGGCCATAATCTGCATGAACAAATCTCCATTGGAGCCTCCCCCACTGACGATCAGATGCTTGAGAGGCACATTGCGTTCTTGACACATGGCTTGTACATGACCTTGCATAGTCATGCAGATACCTTCCATGACAGAACGAAACATATGCTCTCCTTTATGATGGCCTTGAAAGCCGATCATGATACCTCGCTGCCAAGGTTGAGAAGGAAGGGCAAGCCAATGTAGTATGGTATAAAGACCGTCGCAGAGGGCAGGAACCTTGGAGGCAAGGACGTTCAGATACGCTTCAGGGGTAAGATTCTGAGCTTTAGCCTCCTCGATCAAGGCCGGGCCCATAAGATCCTTGATCCAGGTGATGGTGGCCATTCCTCTTCTGATACCGTTGCTCTCATAAAGGAATTCTCCTTTGACAGCGCCGGGATTACTCCAGTACTGCGTTGCGCTCGATTCATAGGTGGTTCCGACCATCATGCCCGTGATGTACGTCCCTAGAGAAACCAAAGCCGTACAAGGGTCCATCAAGCCTGCTCCCAGCCCTTCCACCGCCTTGTCGTTCGCTGTAGCGATGACCGGGGTACCTGCAAGAAAACCAGTTGCTTCGCTCGCTCTCTGGGTAAGAGTCCCCAGCACCGTTGCAGGATCGACCAACTCAAACAACTTGTCCCTCGGAGTGGTATAGGAGTCAAACAACGGCCCATCAGGATACCACTGTAGTGTCTCTGGATCGATCGGCCAAGGGCCGACGTAATTGGCACGAGTATCTTTCGCCATGCCTGTCAGTCGATGAGTCAGATAGCCTGTAGCTGTGGTCACATACCTCACCTCATCGTCTGTATGTTCATATGGATGAGAAAGACGAATATCCATCCAGCTCTGAATCGCTGAGGCCAGAGTCCCGTCTTCCTTGATCAAGGCACGACAACAGCGGATGGAGCCCAACCCAATACCTATGATATCCCTCCTGTCACCTGGGAATTTTTCGAGCATACCCCTGCAAGCCTGCTGCAACGAATCCCATACATCGTCATCCGGATGTTCCGCCCTTGACTGTCCATATAAATGAATCTCTCTAAGGGCAACTGAATGAGTGCATACGATATGCCCTTGCGTATCAAACAAAGAGACCTTTGTGCTTTGGGTACCACCATCAATGGCTGCTATGTACTGTTGTTTCATAATTGTTTTCGTCCATTACCTCATCAAATATCCACCATCGACGGTCAACACAGTTCCATTGACATAGGAGGAAGCTTCACTGGATAAAAAGATACAGGCTCCCATCAGGTCACTAGGAAGGCCCCAGCGGTTCGCCGGGATATGAGAGAGTATAGTCTCATTTCGCTTTTGGTCACTACGGGTCTTCTCTGTCAGTTTTGTTGCAAAATACCCCGGAGCGATTGCGTTGACCTGGATACCGAACGGTGCAAGCTCATCACACATGGCTTTGGTCAAGCCTACGATCCCATGCTTTGACGCTGCATAGGCAGGCGACCAACGACCTCCGAGAAAGGCGAACAAGGAAGCAATATTGATAATCTTTCCCTGCTTTTGCTCAATCATATAGGGACAAACCTGATGAATCATCTCAAACGCCGCAGAGAGGTTGACATCTATCATCTTGTCCCAGTCAGATCGTGAGAACTGAGTAACATCTTCCTTATTGATGCAGATACCGGCGCAGTTGATCAGAATGTCAATGCTCCCCCAGGCCTCATAACAGATGCCAGCCAACCTTTTACACTCGCCTTCCTCGGTTATATCGCTCTGTACATACCTATACTCAACACCGCAAGATTCTACCCAATGCTTGGTTTCACCCTCATCTTCGACGAGGGATGCTGCCATCACATTCGCCCCCGCCTTAGCCAAGGCAACCGATAGAGGTTGACCCAACCCACTGTTGCCTCCTGTAACAATGGCATTCTTTCCTCTCAAGGAAAAACAGTCCATAGTGAAATCAGGGATACTCATGTGTCTGCTCCTATTCGTTTCAATAGTTTCTCGATGCATATCTTCGCATCCCCGACTACCACGAAATCGGAAATACTGCATATGGGCGCATCTTCTCTTGTATTTATTGAGATTATCGTCTCGACATCACGCAAGCCCTCAACATGCTGGATAGCCCCATCGATCCCGACGGCAACATACAATTTCGGGTTGACCACCCTGCCCGACTGCCCTACCTGGATGTTTCTTTCTGCAAGTCCTTGATCAACGAGTTTTCGGCTAGCCGATACTTGCCCATGTAAAGCTTTTGCAAGCTCCTGTAGCAGCAAAACGACCTTTTTGGCACCGCCACCACCCGAAACCAAGACCTCACTGTCTCGAATATCATAGGACTGCTCAAGAGGTGAACGCTTCAGACATTTCATGGTAGGAGATGGCGTTGGTGCTGCGATATACTCAAGAGTCGGAGCCTTGGGTGCTCCCTCTGCTTTATAGGAAAAGATTCCTCCCTTGATGGTCAACAAAACAGGGCTCTTGCTTTGCATGGAGATTCCACAGAGCACATTTCCCGAATAGGCTGTCCGTATGAACTCAAGTGTTCCATCCTTTTTTTGGATGTCGTTGATCTCGGCTATCAAACCCACCTTCAGCTGTTTCGCAAGCCTCGGGGCAACCATACGACCGACCCATGTGCCGGGAATGAGAATACTGTCAAAACAATGCTCGTCGTACAACGAAAGAATGCTCGTACAGATACCACGAACATCATTGACAGCCTGATATCCGTCCTTTACCACAACTACATGATCGAACCCCTCAAGGATTGAATCATGAGCTTCGGTATAACAAAGAAGCCATGATTCACTATGCTGCTTTCCATACATGCCAAACGCTACTTCCAACAATGCATTGCTTCGGTGCGGGTGTTCGGTATCCTGTAAAACGAGGGTTTTCTTCATATCAGAGATACCCCCGTTTTTCCAGGAATTGAACCAACAAATCGATTCCTTCGTCGTTGACGCCGACCACAGTTTTCGCTCTTGACATGTTTTCCGCTTCATAGGTATGCACAACCTTGGTAAGGGAGCCCTCAAGCCCTACTGAGTCTCTCTTCAATCCAAGGTCTTGGTTACTGATCATAAAAAGTTTGCCTGAAACATCCTTTTGGAGAGCTTCAAAGGTAGGATAGGGCAGTTTTGCCCTGCTGTTTCTTGCAAAACTGAGCACAGCAGGCATCTGTATCGACCATGTCTGTATTTCAGTATCGGTTTCAACGGTGCATTGTGCCTCATTGCTGCTGAGATGGTTCATATCAACCTCAGTAATATCCAAAAGATGATCTAGACCAAGCATTTGGGCAATTTGTGCAGGAACCTGGGAGGTTGCACCGTCAAGCGACCTGCTGCCGGTGATGATGCAATCATAGTGTTGTCCCTTTAGATAGGTTCCCAACACCTCACTGGTTGCATAGGTGTCGCTACCGGCATACAGGGGGTCACTTAGCAAGGTACCTTTGTCCACAGACAACCGCAGCAGATCATGCATGTACACAGTCACCGAAGGAGAGGCCATCGAGACCACTTCTAAATAGGTCTCGGGCCATTTCCTCTTCACCTGCAAAGCAAAGGAGAGTGCGTGTACATCATCAGGGTTCAACACCATTTTAGTATGGGTATTCACCATACTACTGGTGTTGTAGTCATAATTGAAGGCTGATACGTCCGGAACAAATTTTACTAAACAAATAATGTGCATAGATACTATCCAAGACCGTTATTGGTACTTCGCCCCTGCTTCTTGATAGAAGATGGTTCCAAAGTTCATGATGCCGTTCGGGTCGAATGCCTCTTTGAGTTTTTCCAGCATATAGTATGCTGACCCGTGCTCCTGCTTTGTCCACTCATTACGGAATTTTCCAATACCGTGATGATGACACATCGAACCACCCAACTTCAGGGTTTCCTCTACAATGATGCGTTGCAGGGGATGATGGTATACTCTCATCTCATCCTCTGGAGCACAGCGGATATCATAATTATAGACGAAGTACATATTCGTTCCATTTATGTAACTATGGGAGGAGTGTCCTCCAAGCATGGTCAGATCGTGTGCTCTTGGGTACTCTTCACGAACTCGCTTCATCACGCTGTAGTAAATCTTCGGAATCGTTTCCCAATCGGCAGAAATCTCGGTAGTGAAGCCAGAGTGACAATCATGCTCCTTCATTCCCTCAAATTCATCGTCGATATCCTGTTGTGACCAGTTCAGGTTATTGAACCAGTTCTCAATATGCTTGCTGTCGACTTGTTCGATGATGCCATCTTGGAATTTTTCCACAGCCTCTTCTATCGCCTTCGCAGTTGCACGTACGATGAGATCAGGTCCTTCTGCCATGAACAAGAGCACACAATGGCCTTTATGAAAGTGGTAGAAGTGTTGAGCAGCGTCTTCTTCCGAGTAGGTGCGAGCCACCGAAGGTCTGAATCCGTTTACCATGACTTCCCTGAGCACCTTGATCCCTGTATCGATGTCGTGGATCAGATACCCTAAGAATGTATTATTCTCAGGATAAATCTTGAATATCTTGACCGTCACCTCAGTGATATAGCACAGGGTTCCCTCGTTTCCGATGGCAATATGCCTGATATCGGGACCGCCGGAACGACGAGGAACATTCTTGATCTTGCAGATATGACCATCTGCAAAGACACACTCCAATCCGACCACCATGTCCTCGATTGCTCCATAGAGCGTCGAGAATTGCCCGATGCTGCGGGTAGCCACCAATCCACCAAATTTTGCCACAGGTTTTGACTGAGGGGAGTGACCGGTGGTAAAACCCTCTTTTCTTAACTCATCCTCAAGTTCCTGCAAGGGAACCCCAGCTTGGACGGTTGCTTGCATATTGTAGGTATCAATCTTGATGATTTTATCCAAGAGCTTTGTATCGATGACAAGGGTCTGTTCTTTCCAGTTTTCCAAGCCGCCTTCAGTTGCTGTTTTTCCTGCACGAGGGATGACATTGATCAAATTCTCGTTACAGAACACGAGCAGGTCACTCACTTGTTCTGAAGACTTCGGGTAAACGATTGCCAAGGGAGGAGGCACATCAAGGACATTTCTAGCTTTTGCATACTTCTTATATCTGTCGGCGGATGCATCATATAAATCAGCTGCATCGGTATTGATCTGTGTAGGTTCGAGCATCGATTCGAGGTGCTCCATTATTCTTTCATTGCGCATATTCTCCTCCAAGTCAGTACATCCATGGTAAAAGCCATGCTTTGCAATGTCAATAAAAATGGAAACTTTTCTTTTTTTATGAATTTAGTTTCATCTAAATGGAAATTTTTCCTTTTTATTCTCTTTACATACCCATGCCTTGCAGATACACTACCTCCAGATGAGGAATAACAGAATTGAACTGTATTGATGAGCGAACACTGAACCCATTAGAGCGCCATATCCATGAAGTGTTGCTCTCTCACAAAGAGCATGCCAATTCATTGCGCATCGGCCAGGCAGCTGAAGCCTGTCAATGCTCAGTTTCTAAAATTTCGAAGTTCGTTAAAAAGCTTGGTTTCAACAACTATAAGCAGTACATGGATTTTATTGCAGGAAAAGATTTGGGGGGAGTCTCAGCAACCAATGAAATCCAGAGAATTCGGCACTTTCTTGAATCCTTTGATCCAAAACTGGTGGAAGAACTCTCCGAATTGATAGAACGTCATGCAAAGATTCTCTTATTTGGATATGGGCCTTCGCTGCTCTGCTGTGAGTACTTTGCCTATCGGTTTTGCAACTGCACCGACAAAACCACCATGGCCATATCCGATCCCGTGTCGGTTGCAAATATGGCCGATGCCTCTTCTCTCTTGATCATCCTCACAGAGACAGGAAAGTTCCATTCTTTCAAGGATGTGTATGAAAATGCCAAGAAGAAAGGTTGTGAGGTAGTCATCATTGTAGAAGAGTTTACCGCTGAACTGCTTGAGCAATGTGATCGGCTCTTCTACTTGGCATCCCAGAAGCAGCCGCAACACTTGAAGGCCTATGAGAAATCACGCACTGCCTTCTTCATATTTCTAGAAGAGGTCATCCAGCGTTTTCTCAATTCACGCTGAATGACCGAACCGTACCTATACTGCTAGTGTCACTTCCCGACATCCCTGCCGAGGGTAATCTTTTGGGTAGTGAAGTTCTCAACACTGCGTTTCTTTTCAAAGAATTTCGGCATCTGTGAGATCAAGCCTTCCTTGGTATAGAACACATCGTCCTTTGCCAAAGGAAGCTGTACTGCCGAACCGATGACTGAAGACTTGTAGATGGCCATGATCAGTTCAATGGTTTTTCTTCCCTCCTCGCCGGTTACCAACAAGGCCTCTTGGCCGTTGATGGCTCGAAGGAAGTTTCGTATCTGGGCAGGATGGCCCTCAAGGTCAAGTTCAGCAAGAGAGTCATAGTAGGCCTGCACAGAGTCTTTTGTCAGAACATCCTCTGTGGGAAACCCATTTTCCAGTTCCTTGTTGGCTTGTACTGACCAGGGAATTGAGACTTTCGCTGCATCGCCGGAGAAGACCATCGATTGCTCCTCACCATGCATCAAGAGCGTGGCGGTGAGCTGTGCCATCTTATCTGGATACCGAAAGATAGCCATAGAGAGGTCTTCACACTCGCTGTTGGTATGCACCATGTTGGTCGTTACAGCAACAACCTCCGTCGGCATACCAATAAACCATTGCATCAGGTCGATATGATGGGTAGCATGACTGGTGGTACACCCTCCGCACTCTTGCTCCCAGGTACCCCTCCACCAAAGATCGTAATAGCTCTGGCCTCTATACCAGTAAGAGTTGACATTCGCATATCTGATTGTTCCAACAGTGTTGCTGTCAAGTAATTGCTTCATCTTCATCATGGGTGTCTTGAACCGGTTTTGACAGACAACGCTCAGCATCCTACCGTTCTTCTTTGCCGCTTCAATCATACAATCACACTCTTGCAAACTGGTCGCCATCGGCTTTTCCACCAACACATGGTTTCCAGCATTCAGTGCATCAATAGCAACCTGAGCATGTAAAGAAGGAGGAAGACAGATTGAGACGATGCCATCCTCCACAGAGGCAAGAGCATCCTTGTAGTCTTTGTAAGCGGCAGCCCCCTGAATGTCCATCTCCTCAATCATCTTCTCGGCCTTTTCGACAAAGAGGTCACAAAGCGCAACAATGCGACACTGTTCAAAACGTTTGTAGGCCTCGATATGAATTCGTGCGATAGCTCCTGTACCAATGATTATTACTGCATGCTTATCCATATTTCTTCCTTAGTTGTGATTTTTTTGTTGAGAGAACGGAAAATACTATGGATACAGCAGCCATGATCAAGAAAAAGAGAGAAATAGGACGCGTAAACAGTATTGACCAGCTATTATTTGATACAATAAGGGCTCTATTAAGACTCTCTTCGGCAATCGGACCCAAAATGATCCCTAAAACAAGCGGAGCGCCAGGAAACCCAAATTTTTTCATAAAGAGGCCGACTATGCCGAAAATGATTGCAATATTGATATGGTAAGTCTGGTTTGCCAAAGAGAACGAGCCAACCACACAAAGGATCAGGATGATAGGCATCAATGTCTTGTAAGGCACTTTCAAGATCCTTGGTGCAAACTTGGCAAACAAAATACCAAATCCCAACATAAGGAACTGGACTACAAACATACCTGCAAAAAGCGTATATACAATATCGGCATTCTCAACAAACAAAAGAGGTCCTGGCTTTACGCCTACAAGAATCAAGGCACCAAGCATGACAGAGGTGACAACATCACCGGGAATTCCCAAGGTGAGCATCGGAACTAGAGCTCCACCGGTCGTACCGTTGTTCGCAGCCTCAGGAGCTGCAATACCTTCAAGAGAGCCACTTCCGAAATCTTCTGGTTTCTTGGAAATTTTCTGAGCAACATTATATGCAAGAAAACAAGCAATTGCTCCACCTGTTCCGGGAATTATCCCCAGAAACACACCAAGCAAGCCACCCACGACTGCTGCTTTAAGGAAGAAGGCAATCTCCTTTCTGGACGGGAAAATGCTTGTAAGCTTCTGATCCTGAATATCAGCAGTAGCTTTCTTGCCGTCACGTAGGTTGACCATAACCTCACTCAAGGCGAAGACTCCGATTAGAACAGGCAATAGAGGCAAGCCACTCATGAGCCTATAGTTGCCGAACGTAAATCTGGTTGCCCCAACAATGGGATCGATCCCTATAGTAGATATCAATAGACCAACACAACCACTGAGCAAGCCTTTGGAGATACTCTTCCCGGACGAACTCGCCATGATACTCAGACCGAAGATCGAAAGAGAAAAATAATCGGCAGCTTGGAACTTAAGCGCCACTTTTGCGAGCTGGGGAGCAATTAAAATCAGACACATAGTACTGATAAGTCCCCCGACAAACGAGGAGAAGGCTGAAACACCGATGGCCTTACCGGCATACCCCTGATTGGAAAGAGGATTGCCGTCAAGCATTGTAGCCGCTGCTGAAGGAGTTCCAGGAGTCTTCAAGAGAATTGCGGAAACACTGCCTCCGTACATGGAACCACAATACAAGCCGCATAGCATAACCAAGGCAACGCCACTGGGAAGCTGGTACACGAGCGGCAACAAAAGAATGATTCCCATAGAACCAGAAAGCCCGGGCAGGGCCCCTATGATGGTACCTATGGCGACACCGAAACACATCAAAAGAAAGGGAATCGGCTGAAATATTGAAATCAAGCCTGACATCATTGGTGCAAACATAGATTCTCCTAGAATAATCTGAATGAAGGCAAGAAGATCATAAACACCTTCACAAACAACAAATACAAAACAATCGTAGTCAACAAGGAGATAGCAACAACTTTTTTGTAGTCTCTATGGTTGAACAACACGAGTAAAAATCCCATATAGAAGGGTGTCAACAGTAAAAACCCAAGACTTTTCAACAACCATACGTAGACAAATGTAACAACCAGCAAAATAAGGATTTTCAGCCAACCTTTTGGATTTTCTATAGAAAAATCAGGCTTGGGAAATCCCCCTATCAAATTTCCAAGAGCCAGAGTGCTCCCAAGAATTATCATCATGATTGCAACAACTTGTGGATACCCGCTAGGCCCCAGTCCTCTTGCGACATTCTGCAGCTTTCCAGCCAGAATAAAAACAACTGCACCTAGTATCACAAACCCTAAGCCCAGGCACAGATCAGAAAATTTGTTCTCATTTTTCACTTCAAACCTCGGTGGAAATACCCTGTTGCAGTATTGCAACAGGGTATATTGGTATTAATACCGATTGCCAAAACCTTTGCTCTTAATCAGATTCATGAAGCGCTGGTCTTCGCTCTTAACGAACGCATTGTATTCTTCTGTGTTACGATAGACCGCCTGGGCTCCTATTGTATCAAGTCTTGCAACAAAATCAGGATCGCTGACAACCTGTCTGATGATGTCATCGAGTCTTTCAACAATCGCCTCAGGAGTTCCGACTGGAACAGCAAAACCTCTCCATTGACGCAACTCAATATCAAGACCACTTTCCTTGGCTGTAGGAACTGAAGGGAACTTCGCAAGACGCTCAGCTCCAAAACTCACCAACATTCTGAGCTGGTTTCCTTCCACATTTGCATATCCTTCAGGAGAATTGCACATAGCTGCATCAACTTCGCCGCTTAACAAACCGGTGAGTGCTGCAGCACCTCCTTGGAAAGGAACGTGGACAAAGGATGTACCTGTAGCCTCTTCAAGCAACAATGCAGCGAGGTGATTTCCACCACCACTTCCTCCATTACCCATCGAGATGGATTGTGGACGTCTCTTTGCATCAGCAAGAAAGTCATCAAGTGAAGTCCACGGAGAGTCGGCACGAACCAACACATAGTGAGTATTCTCAACTATCTGGGCAACATGTCTGAATGAATCATTATCATAGGGCACAACATTCATATGAAGATTGGAGACATGTGCATTACTCCAATGCATGAGAGAATATCCATCTTTAGATGCATTCTCCTTGAACTCAGCACTTCCAGGAACGCCTGAAGCACCAGGTACATTCTTGATCACCATGTTCCTGCCGTTGGCATACTTTGGAAACACCTCAGCAAAGGCCCGAAACGCCATGTCAGCACCACCACCGGCAGACCACTGCACTGTGGTTTCCACAGTCTTGGTGGGAAATTTTGAAGCATCAACCTCTCTTCCACCTTGTGCAAACACAAACGACACACTGATAAGCAGTACCAGTAAAACAGTTGTAAACTTTTTCATCTCTTCTCCTTTCGTGGTAAAACCATGAGAACCAAATTCTAGTATTTCTGCAAGGGAGCAACCCTTGTATACGCTGTGTTGTTGACGTGAACCGTTGTAGTAGGAAATAGGATAGGACGGGTGATGAATTCAAAACCATCACTTGAGACTACTATCGTATCTTCACTCTTTGTCCCTGTTATTGAAGGATTCCAGCAGAATGCCTGTTGTTGTGCAATCTTGTATGCATGAGAGAAATCAACTCGATAATCTCTTGGGGCATAACCGATCGGACCACCTTGGTGATGCTTCTCAAACTCTTCTGCAAATCCGTATGATGCATACGTCTCTTTTGCAATAGAGAGAACCTCACTGTACGTTCGGCCAGGAATTGTCTGCGCCATCATGATGCAGTCAATCTCTTGATTAAGCGCAAGCTGCTCTTCCAATTGAGTGCTTACCGGTGCAAAATGAACGTAGCGTGTCATGCAGACCACCATGCCGTTCTTTCTAAAATTGCCTCCGATTTGCACTCTCTTTGCAATGCGTTTGTCTGTTGGAACTGGATGACGATACGAGGCAATCCTCTCATCGGAGGCACACATCATGGAAGCAAAATCCATTCCATGAGATTGCAAGAGTTCAAATGCCCTTCCCACCACACTTTTCTCTGTATCGCCGACATTGATGGAAGAAGCCACTTGTTCGAGGATTGCTGAAGCACTAAGACCTAGCGAGCGGTACCGAACCAACTCCTCCTCACTGAGAGATGCACGCATCTCAATCAGTTTGGCGTGCATGTTCTTACCAAAACCACAATTGTAATCAAGAGCCAAAGAATCCAAGGAACATAGCTTTGCAAGTGCTGCCTTCTCAAAATCACGATCATGCCAAGGTCCATAGACAATCTCGAAGCCAAGGTAATCCAGGTGTTCTTCTTCCCGCATTCGCCTCTCTTCGATGGAATTTGTTATCGCATACGCACCATGAAGGGTAACCAAAAGTCCGCAGTTGCCCAACTCTCCCAATCCAACGTAATTCTGCCCTCCAGAGGTAAGCCATGAAAAAGAATCCTGACGTTTACAGTAAATGCCTGAGAGACCTTCCGATTCAATCAATGTGCGAAGCTGTTCCATTTTTGTCTGGATTTCTTCTTTACGACTCATGCTAGCTCCTAGTATAGTGTATTAATTTGTCCATTAAATTTACAATATATCCTAAACACAGAATTAGCATAAGTCAAGGTAAATTTATGAAATATAAAATATTTATTTATCAAGAGCACGATTCTTACATCTATATCTTAGTAATATGCGGTATATTATGTAAATTTATTTTACAAATTAACCGTATATGAATAAGCTTTCTTATGCTATTATGTCTCAACCATCTGACACTTCATTGAGAAAGGATAGTATAATCAGGTATGCAGGAAGAAACCTCTGAACTAATCAATTGCAAAAACGTACTCAGTTGCGTAGAACGAGATTTACAGAACCCCTCTCGAGCCGATATCGCCAAACACCTTGGCATGAGCAGAACAACTGCGTCCCAAAGCATCAACAAGTTGATCGAGATGGGAATAGTATGTGAACTCGAGAAAGCCTCAAATGGGGGAAGAGGCAGACCGGGCTTGCCCTTGGAATTGGATGAAAAGCACTGGTATGCCTTAGGAGGTTTCTTTGATGACGCTGACTGGTATTTCTCTGTGGTCACCTTAAAAGGAACTATCATCGATAAGAAACATATCCCCTTGAAAGACCTGACAGTAGACAGTTTTATCGAGGCCCTCTTTGAAGGAGTACACTTTTTCTTGCAAAAGTATGGGAAAAAGCTTCTTTTTGCACTGGGATTGGGATGTCCTGGAGTCATCGACCGCAGTACAGGCACCATTGTGAAAGCCGTAGACCTAGGCTGGACAGACATTCCTCTGAAAAGAATAATCCAGGAAAAGTTCGGCTTGCCAGTATATATCCTAAACAGATATCGCACCAGCGGCCTTGCTTCATTTCTCTATGGCAAGGGAGCCGGCTTTCAAGACGTGATTTTCCTTGGCGTGGGCACAGGATTCGGTACTTGTATATTTCTCAGGGGTAAACCGATGCTCAGTACGAACATCCATACAGGAGGAATAGGGCACATTACAGTCGATCCCAATGGACCGTATTGCGTGTGCGGTCGCAAGGGGTGCCTCTTTCCCGTAGGATCGTCAACAGCCTTGATCAATCAGACAACGGCAGCCTTACAACAAGGAGGAAGCACCTCCTCGCTGTCCAACAAACCTCTGAACGTCGAAACCATCATGACTGCAGCCAATAAAGGCGATGAACTGGCACAAAAATGCGTCCGTTCTGTTGCAGATCCCCTATGCATAGCTATCGGGAATCTGATAAACATCATCAATCCGCAAAGAATCATCCTCGGGGGACCCATGGGGTATTATGGTCGCTATTACTGCTCTTACATCGAACAAAAAGTCATAGAGACCTATCACACGCCAGAACTATCAATCGTACAGACAAGCATGGACAACTTTGGCAATGCTATAGGAGCAGCAAGCCTCGTATTGGAAAACAAGCTTTTCTTGCTCAGTACATCGTCATTTGAAGAAAGAGCGGAGTCTTGATCTAGACCAAGCGACCCGCCAAAGCCCTATTTTTCTCATACGCGATCAGTTCATCACGACTGAGCTTCCCCTCTTCTATTTGTATACCGAGTTTGGAGCCCAAGCATTCGACGAGGATCTCTTTGAAGGAATCGAGTGATACTTCCTTGCCACTCTCTTGTACAATACTGGTCATGGGCTCCAAGGCTCGCTCTTTTATTTCTGGTGGTACGTACAAAACCTTAAACAACGGATTTGTGTCCATCGGCTTCAGATATGTCATGATATTGCAGACGTACAGATTCTCAATCTCATTTATCAAAATGGTTGCCAGCTTCTTCCCGCTTGCGCGTATCGCCCCCTGATGACTGTACCATGCATTCGTTGCTCCTGCATGGTGAAACGCATCTACAAACGCTCCTCCTACTGCATAGAAGGCTTGCTTAGGATCGGAAAAACGAGACTTCTCAAAGACGAGTTGTACATTGACCGACCCCTCTGGTTCCACAAACACGAACGTTCGTTGCCCCGTAATGATCACGTGCTCCAGCTGTGGGCACTCCGATTGGATTTCCTGGATAAGGTTGGAGAAGTTGCTCAAGCAAATAATGGCTTTTGCTCCAGAATCCTGAAGGATAAAACTGATCTCCCTACCCTTGTACATCGTATTGAAAGGTACTACAATCGCACCGATTTTCTGAATACCGAAAAAACTGAACACGAACTCGGGAATATTTGGAAGCATCAAAGCAATCCTGTCACCCTTTTTCAAACCCAAAGAGGCCAAGCCTCCGGCAACTCGGCTTGCTTCCTCGTTTAGCTCTTGATAGGTATATACCCGATTCTCAAAGCGAATAGCCTCATGCTTTTTATATCGTCGGCTGATCTCTTCCAATGTCTGAGCGAGCCCCATCGGCACTTCTGCTGTACTTTTATTCTTGGATTTTCCAAATATCATGCTTCACTCCGGTCAATTAAGCGGTTATCTGTTGCCTCTCCACGCAACTCTCGACGAAGGACTTTCCCTGTCGCAGATTTTGGCAGTGAGTCTACAATCACATACGATCGTGGCCGTTTGTAAGGAGCAAGATGCAGTTCACAATGCTCGTGCAATTCACGATGAGTAGGAACCTCCTTTTCGGATGAACCATTCCCATTCGAGTATTTCGGTACTACAAACGCGGTCACCGTCTCGTCTCCTCGGGGACTCACTACATTGACGACCGCAGCTTCGGATACCTTAGGATGATCGGCAAGCACTTCTTCGACTTCACGCGGACTGATATTGTAGCCGTGGGTAATAATTATATCCTTCTTTCTATCAGTGATGAAATAAAAGCCTTCTTCATCCCGATACCCAAGGTCTCCGGTAAAAAACCAGCCTTCTTCATTCAGTACCTGCATAGTAGCCTCAGGGTTTCTCCAATACCCCTTGAAGATTGTCTTCGAACGAATTGCAATCTCCCCTTCAGTACCATTGGGAACTTCATTGCCTTGCTCGTCGGCAATTTTCATCTCCACCCCGACTGCTGCCTTACCGATTGAGCCTTCCTTATAGATACCCTGTACACCATTGGCACAAACCGAGCTGGTGGATTCTGTCAACCCATAGCCTTCCATGATGTTCGTCCCAAAAGCCTCTGTAAATTCTTTTACTACTGCCAATGCCAGGGGCGCTCCTCCTGAAAGACAAGCACGAAGGCTTTTTGGAATTTTCACCTGACGTGACTTTTTGCGGGACAAGCCCAGCAACAACTGATACATCGAAGGAATTGCCGGCATCAACGTAGCCTGATTGCGATCGATTGTTTCCAACAAGCTTTGAGGGCTGTATTGGGGCATGAGTACCAAAGTAGCCCCATAATGAACACTTACCAGCATGGCATTTGCAAGACCGTATATATGATACAAGGGCAACACACCAATAATCCGGTCCTCAGAGTTAAAATCTATAAGTGATGACACTATGGTGCCGCACTGAAAATGGAAATTCTGGTGCGTAAGCACTGCTCCTTTGGGATTGCCGGTTGTTCCAGAGGTATAGATGATGACAGCAGGATCTTCCTGGTCTATCTCAACCGCTTCAAAGTTGCGGGAAGATTTGGAAGTAAGATCGCTGAGCTGTATCGTTCCTATCGGCTTGGCACTGTTCCTTCCCTGACGGGCCATCCGTGCTATCTTGATATTCTCCTTGGCGGCAAGCTCCTTATCAACAACCACATCCGCCCCGGCAATTATTCCTTGTTCACGACTTCGTTGAATGATTACCGTATCAGGAACAATGGTGTTGGATAATTGATATTTTCCTGCTATACGTCCCTCGGCAACCGAAGCTCCATACGCAACAATATCGGCAACATCTCCCTCAGGATTATAGATAAGACGCCAATTTGCATCCTTGAGACCCATCAGTTACCTCCCACTGGATTCAGCTTGCAGATAAGCATCAACTTCATCAAAGAATCTGAATTCAATTTCCTCACTTGGCTTACGAGTGAGTTTACTTACTACAATATAGGTGATCGTGTTTAACAATAGACTGGGAATGACTGGATGGCCGATTACCAAAGGTCTATTTCCATTAACGACAATAACAAGGCTCAGAACCAAATAGACAAGCCCCGTTACAGTTCCTGCTATGGCTCCTTGCTTATTTCCACGCTTCCATAACAGGCCTCCTACCAAGGCGGGCGCCCATTGGGCAAACCCAGGGACACTCACATCGGTCAGATACAGTGCCATGGCTCCTTGGTTGAAAAAGCTGACTATCAGGCTGAGCACAACGATAACCACTACAGAAAAGCGAGCCCATTTGGTGATGCTCCTATCTGAGGCATCCGGCTTCAATATGCCTTGGATGACATCCCTGCTCACAATGACACTCGAAGTCATGAGCTGGACCGCAGCAGTACTTACAGAGGCAGCAATCACGCCGATGAGCACAAAGACCCCGAACCACTGAGGAAGCGTACGCTTTATGACCGTCTGAACAACCCGGTCAGCCTCGGTCTGCAGAGATACCCCGTTCTCGAGTGCCAACTGTTCCAACTCCGCCAGAGGTATCGCCGCTGGAGCAACCAAGGACCCCCAGATAAAGGGTAAAATGTAGAAAAACAGACCACCAAACACAAAGATGAGCAAGGGGAACCATTTGAACAAAGATTTATCACGGGCGGTCATGCACCCGATCGTTACATGGGGCCAACTGAATGCCAGTATTCCTACAACGAAGGTTCCTCCGAGCACTATAGGCGTGTATGTACCGTACGGGCCTGGGTCTGAAAGCAATTCCGGTCTTGTCTGTGCCACAATGGAAGCCGCCTGGACGAGCCCTCCATCAGGAAAGAGCACAGCGACAACCCAGGTAAGGCTCCCTAGCAGTGCTGACATATACACCACCCCGAGAAAAATATTTACCCAAGCCACAATCCTCATGCCCCCTAAAAGCACCAATACAATCAAGATTACAACCGTGTAGATGGCACCCCATATGGCAGGAAGACCGGTCAGCGCTTCAAATCCTGCGCCGACACCCAAGGGTTGAATCCCGATGTAGGGAACAATAAAAGCCAGAATACTCAATGAAAGAATGAGTCGAAGGCCTTTCGACTCATACCGTTCTCCAAGCACTTCAACCGGAGACAGAAAGCGATTTATTTTTGCCAGAGCCCAAAGACGAGGACCAAGAAACATATACAAAGCGGCAAAGCCTGCTACACTTCCCCAAATGAACATCACATAGCCGGGGCCCTGCGTGTAGAGCAGTCCAGGAAATCCATAGAACGTCCATGCTGATGATATGGCAAACAAAACAAAGAAGAACATCACCACTACACCGATGGTTCTTCCTCCAAGCATGAAATCTTCAGCAGTCTTTGCGGATATACGATAGCCGTACACAGCCATCATGATAATGATCGCCCCAAACGCTCCAAGCACCAGCAATGTAAACCACATGGGAATTCTCCTATCTATAGGGCCAGAAAAAGAAAAAGTACACGATGTAGGAAACCAGCCAGAACGTGACAAAAACAAGACCTGCAAAGAGAGGCATGGTAATCCAACCAAACACAAGAATCGCGGATCCATTCTCGGAAGCAGCGGTCCCTCCGAGAGCCAGGAAGACAATGAAACCAACAATGGACAGCAGGAGGGCTATTAAGTAAATGCGACCTGCTCTATGATGTAGTATTTCTCTCATGGGGCTTATTTTGACACATGAGACGCAATGTGTCAATTTAAATAGTCAAAAAATTGTGACAGATATGCATTCCTGTATATCTGCCTTAAACTAAGAACAATCTTTACCCGTATCAGGGTCCGATGCTATTCCTTATAGAGACTTAACCAAAGAGGGTCCATCAGAAGAACCCGCCTCTGAACCCTACGGCAGCTGTTGATAAGGGCTTCAGGAGAAGGAGCAGAGCCCTTTTCCTTCTCAATGTTGGAATTAACCATCTTGACCAACCATGATTGCTTGACCTGAGGATGAAACTCGATTTTCAGTCTTTCTGCATTCAGTACTTCAGCGAGATGGCAAAGTGCTTCCTTCAGCCCTCCGAGTTGATCTATCAGACCATGTTTTTGAGCATCCACTCCTGTCCATACTCGTCCTTCTGCATAGGTGTGAACCTGCTCAGGACTCATCGACCGCGCATCTCCTACAAGCTGTAAGAATTCTTGGTAGTAGTGTTCGGTCATCTGCTCTAGCACATCACGTTCAGTCTGGGAAAGGGAGCGAAGGGCAGATCCAAAGTCAGCAAACTCTCCCTGTTTGACAACATCACTCGTTATGCCCAAGCCCTCCAAGGGTTTCTGAATACTCATATGAAGCATAATTACTCCAATGGAACCGGTTATGGAGGTTGCTTGTGCGAAAACCTTCTGAGCAGCGGTTGAAATCCAGTACCCACCACTGGCGGCTATGGGACCCATCGAGACCACCAAAGGCTTTTCTTCAGCAAGAAGGCGCAGCTCTCTTAGGATGCTCTCACTGGCGGTTGCCGATCCTCCCCCTGAGTTGATTCTGAAAACAACACCTTTGATCCGCTTATTCTCCCGCAGTTTACGAATGTGCTTGACCATGAAATCATCCCCGATGCATTGTCCCATCAGAGCGTCTTCACGATTCGAACCATCAATAATGGCACCTTCAAACACCAAGACGGCAATACGTGTTCCAGATCCGTAGGCACCTTTATAACGTTTCTTACACACCTCTGATATTTTGCTCTTCTTCCATCTGTTTCTCAGTTCATGCTCACTGACGGCCTCGGCAGCAAGTTGCTTTGCAACAGTCTCTTTAGCTGTGAGCGTCGCTCCATTCAAAAGCGAGGACATAAGCTGCTCAGAGTATGCACTGTCTTGCATGATCTCTGAACTCAGTGTTTGCAAGGTGACTTCAAGCAGGCGTTCCAACTGTTCTCTGTTACACTGGTCAAGGCTTTCACATCTGAACGGATCGGCAGCACTCTTATAGCTCCCTCTTCGAAACACTTCCACCTCGATACCGTGTTTATCCAGCAACTTTTTAAAGAACATCTGCTGCCATGCCAGCCCTCTAAAACTAAAACTTCCAAGAGGATGGATTGCTCGGTTTGTACAGGCATTGGAAAGATATATATCGATCAGGTCATAATCGGTCGCGTAATACCACAACTCTTTATTCTGCTGTGCCAAGTCATTCAGTACTGCGCAGATGGACTGCAAAGCCCCAAAAGAGGGAGCGATGAAGTCCTGGTGTCGTATGACAAGCACCTTACCTATGGATTTCTTTTTCTTGGCCCAGGCAGCTAGTTCCATAAGCCGGTCAAGTCTAAACAACTTCTTTGGAGAGCTGAACGATTGTGTTTGCGCTCCTATTTCACAGTACGTACCTTTCAGCTCAATGACTAGATATTTCATGTTGTCCTATTCCTTTTGCCTACACATACAACGAGGTAGCAAGCATTACCATGAGTATGGAAACAAGCGTATCCAACGAGAGCGTATTGTCCACATAATCAGCATTCTTCGTATCGTTTGCTCGCATATAGATGGTAATGACATACGGTGGCGGGGTAAGAAACATCACAAGCAGAGCATAGCGATAGATGCTCTCCATACCCAGGATTTGATCGATCAAGAAGTGGTTGATCAACAAGGCCAAGACAAGCAATACAACCTTTCTGACCAGGATTGTTTTCAGAGACCAGAGCAACCCCTCTTTCTTGATGTGAATACCATATCCGATGGAGAGTGCAATCAGCGGGACGGTCAGATTGGCAAGAAGGGAAATTGCTTCGTTGACAGCACTCCACATTGGATGAGGATCAATATGCTTGCCAATGAGACTTACAACAATACCACTGAAGATTGCCAAAATTACAGGGCTGGTTATAAACTGACGGAGCAACAGTTTAGGAGTATGAGCTCCGTCACGTTCACGGATTAAGAAGGCCATGAGTACGAAGAAGACAAAAATGACTTGCCCAAGGTCTATCAACGCCATTTTTCCAAGATGGGCGCTTCCATATACAGAAAGAAACAACGCATAGCCCAACATCCCCATTTCAAAACCACCTAGAAGGAGGGGGAAATAGGGAGTGTCAAACCCAAGGGGCTTTGCAAGTGCTTTTCCTAACAAGACCATGAAAAGACAAACAAGGAAGATGGCAGCGACCAGAATAAGATACTTGCTCTCGATTTCCAACGAAGAGAAAGCTTGAAACAAGAGTGCTGGAAGCGCAAGATCAGAAACTATCCGTTTGGCTCCGGCTACGGATGTCTCCGTCAGCGTGGTGGATTTCTGCAACAGAAACCCCAGTATGAATAACAAGAGAACGGGAAGAATCGAATACATAGCTATCCTGCCAAATAGTAAAGTGACTAAACAGTAGCATGCTTACGTATAGGGTGCAACAACCGTCTTTCCACCAGCTAGTTCATATCGGTCCTCTTTGACAAAAAGAACCATGGGTTTGTGATTCTTCTCATCGCAGCTAAAGGTGACTGTGCTCTTATTGATGGTAACCTGTACTGCTTGGTGATGAAAGACCAATCTGAAAGTAATTTCCGACCACTTTTCAGGGAGGTGGGGATCAAACCGATAGCCCTCCTTTGTTGCACTGACACCTGCAAATCCCCGGACAACCATTTGCCAAGCCGCACCACAAGCGGCAGTATGGATTCCGCCTATGTAGGTCCCTCCACTCTCTGATTTATGGGTGTTTCGTACGTCTATCATGCACGAGTTCAAGAAATATTCATATGCTTTTTCGGCATATCCCACTCGAGAGCCGGTAATTGCATATACAGCAGGACTTAAAGAGGATCCATGTTGGGTTCTCCGCTCGTAATAGTCCCAATTTTTCTTGATTGTTTGAGCTGAAGCAGCCTGCGGGTACAGCATGAAATACTGCATGACATCTGCTTGCTTGGTCACCTGGGTATGGACGGCAATGCCCGAGGGATATCCCCAGTATTCACTCTGGTTTTGCAAGCGTTTTGCAAGCTCCTTCGGGGTGATATCCTCAAGTAAAAAATATCCTTCAAACTGTTCGATCACCTCATCACCCAGATCAGGATTGCTGCAGACCAGTGTTTTGGATAAAAGGTCCCATTTTGCAGGCTCCTCAGACGATAAGCCAATCTTTTCTGACAGTTGTTTCAGGACATCAGGGTTCTCATTTTTCATCCATTCATAGATCTCAAAGGCGTACCGGCTCATTCGACTGACAAGGGCATTTGTGTAAAAGTTGTCATATACACCTTCATGATATTCATCAGGTCCGAGAACTTGTAAAAGATGTGCTTCTTGTGTATTGAATGATACATGTGCGCGTGAACAGTAGAACCTTGCTATCTCAAAAAGCATCTCAGATCCGTACTGAATGAGAAAATCATAATCCCCGCTGATGGTGACGTACGAAGCAATGGCATACGCAATATCTGCAGATATATGTATCTGCCAGTCATTGAAGTGATTTCTGATTTTCCGTTTTGTCAAAACATCAATGAAGAAGAAGGAAGGACATATCTCCTCTCCCGTATCGGCACTCACCCAAGCGTAGAAAGCACCTTCAAATCCTAGGTTTTTTGCCTTTTTGCGAGCCCCATCAAGGGTGAAATACCGATAGAGCAGTATGTTTTTTGCACTTTCACTGTTCGTATGCAAGAACATTGGTAGATTGAAAATCTCCTGATCCCAGAAGGCTGCCCCTTGATACGCCTGTGAGCTGAGCCCTCTTGCCCCAATGGGCAATCGATTGCTATGCAGCGGCACACAGATGATTCCTTGATACATATTGTAGCGGAGCAGCACATCTGCAAGAGGATCTGAAGAAATACCAAGGGATAGGGAATCCCAGAGCTTGTCCCAATGCTTCCGGCTTTTTTCATAGAGTTTGTCATACCCTTCAAGCCGAGCCTTGGCAACTGCTGAGAGTCCATCTTTGGACTTATTTCTCTCATTTCGTACATACACTCCCACATATTGCTCAAAGGTCAGAGTCTCGTTTGCCTTGAGAGGAATTTCCAAGACATAGTTACCCTCCTGACAGATAGGCTGCACATCAAGGTATTCATCCGCACGCTTTAAGCAATACGCTTTGATTACCTCCAACTCCGTCTTCGACTGCACACAACTAAGGCGCGCGACCATCTGACCTTCGATAGTATCGATGGTCATGGTGGCAAAGTGATCGCCATGAATACTCCACACATCATCATCAATGCCTGTAACAAGAGTGATATGCACGTCGCTTTTGGCGGTGATGGTCAATTTGGACAGAAGAAGATCGAGGCTTTCACGGCTGCTGAAGCGGTGTTCCTGAACAATGATCTCTTTTGACTCACTTTGACAGAACCATTGCCCATATTTGAAATCGAGACCGCGACGATACTGCGTATGTGAAGTATCGGAACATAAGAATGGCTTGGCATTACAAAACAACTCTGTATAGAGAGCATTCGGCGCATTCACCAACTCGATCCATTTTCCATCGGCATTGTCGTAGGTATCAGATATGATGAATCCTACATGCTCCTTGGCCCTGTCATGCAAAAACGTTCCTCTATATCCATAATTACCATTGCCAAGCAAGAACAAAGACCCACGATGATCAATCTGGCTTGCATCAAATGAGGTTTCCTCAATTACCCATTTCCCATCACTCACCAAATGTTTGTCTAATGTAAGCATTGTCCACCATCCTTTCATAGTTGTTTCTCACAACCAACCATGATAATGTTGATAGTATCATTGACACTGCACCCTGTCAAATATAAAGATAGCACTGAGGTACAACGTGCAAAGTGAAACTCCTTTGATTCGGATGAAACGAGTAAACACCACCCGGGTATTGCGAAGTATTTATCTTAATCCCGGCATCAGCCGAATTGAGATCGCCCATCGACTCAATCTGAATAAATCAACGGTTACCACCATCGTCAGAAAACTTGAATCGATCGGCCTGATACAAACTCTCTCTTTGGGCAAAAGCAGTGCAACCGGAGGAAGAAGACCTATCCAGTTACAGGTCCAGGCTGATTGGGGTTGCGTACTGGGCATTGAAATCCAAACAGAAAGCTACACTGCTGTAGTAACCAATCTCTTAGGAGATGTCATCTTCGAGGAGAGTGGAGAGCTCGATGTCCGAGAGCAAGGGTTGGTCAAGTCCTTTTCTGATATTGTCCTCACATGCAAGGAAAAAATTGAGACAAGAAATCTTCGTCTCGTCGGTATCGGCTTGGGACTTCCTGGTTTTGTGAACCCGGTTACCGGCACCTTGGAAGCATCGATACCCCTTGAGATTTTTTCTCCGGTCTCCCTCACCCAACAAGCGCACGCCTTGTTTCCTTTTGACATTCCCATTGTAGTCGACAATGATGCCAACTGTGGATGCTATTCAGAGATTACAGCCGATGATTCTGACACGATAGAAGACTTCGTTTTCGTGCTTGGAGAGTTTCGTAAGCATACCGTTGCTCTAAAAGATGTCCGTATTCTCGCTTTGGGCCTAGGATTTGTCATCGATGCAAAGGTCCATCATGGTAAAGATTTCTCCGCCGGTGAATTTCGCAGCGTCTACTTCGAGCCTGACCACCTGAACCAACTTGCAATCTCAGATGATGAAGCGAGAAAATTCATGCTCGATCCAGACATAAACACCAAGGTAATAGAGGAGCTCTCTCGCCATATTGCGTTCCTTGTCCATATTCTCAATCTCAAGAAAGTTGTCATTGGAGGTCCGATAGAAGTATTGGAATCGCAATTTTCTGAGTATCTGAATCGGCGTCTGGATGAGAGCTGGCGATATCCCCAAAAATCAACCTGCCTCATACAAAGCAGCAAAAAAGGCTCTCTGTCGGTAGCATATGGTGCTGCAAAAATGTTCTTGCAACACCTGATAACCATTCCTGATCTTGCCAGGGATGAACGGGGACCGACGTATGGCGCCGATTTGCTCAAAGAACTTACCCTATTACCATAATCTCAAAGAGCGACTATTTTCCTAGACAGCGCTCTGGCAAGGCTATAGACTGATTGTACCGAGGAGCTGCTGCAAGAGATGGAGATCAACACACTACAGTACATCGATTTTGAACGAGTCAACACACTGCTTGAAGGGTTCAACCAGACAACGGGCTTTGTGACCGCCTTTGTCGACTTCAAAGGCAACGTCTTGTCTCAGTCGGTGTGGAAGAATATCTGCAAAGATTTCCATCGATGCCATCCAGAAACCTTGAGAAGATGCAAAATCAGCGATACGGTCCTTTCAAAAAAGATGATAGAAGGAGAGCGGTACCACTCATATACCTGCCTCAACGGCCTTGTTGATGTTGCGGTTCCCATCATCATCAAGGGCTTTCATATTGCAAACCTCTTTACCGGACAATTCTTTTATGAAGAACCAGATATGGAGTTCTTCAAGGCACAGGCAAAAGAATTTGGATTTGACGAGAGTGCCTACCTTGCAGCAGTAAAGGACGTTCCTGTTGTATCGGAAGAGAAAGCAAGGAAAGCTGTCGAATTTCTCTTGAACATGACCCAGCTGATCAGTGAGATGACCCAGCAAAAATCAGAGCTCCTTGAGCTCAATCGAGCATTGAAACATAATGAAGAGAAGTACCGGGTTCTCTTCAACACCTTTCCTCTAGGTATCACCATTACCGACTCCTCTGGCACCGTCATAGAGCACAACCAGAAGGCAAGTGAAATTCTGAATCTGCAAAACAACGCTGAGAGCTTTCCTGCAAAACTGGTGGAGCGAATGAGTTTTATACATCCAGACGGATCTCCTATGAAGTATACAGAGCTCGCAAGTTCGCGAGCCTTGCAGGAAAAACGTCTTGTAGAAAATATTGAGATAGGCATCAAGCATGACGATTCAAATATCACGTGGTTGAATGTGACCGCGACCCCTCTCTTTCTGGAAGACGTGAAAGTCGTAACCACTTTCAGCGATATTACGGAACAAAAACGGACGCAAAAGGCTCTGCACCAGAGCTTGGAGCGTTTCAGAATTGCACAAGATCTATCACCTGATGGATTTACCATTCTCCACCCGGTACGCAATGACGCCAATGAAATTATTGACTTTACCTGGGAGTATGAAAACCCTGCCATCAGGCGACTCAACAGCACAAACGGCAATGTGATTACCGGACAAAAACTGCTCGATCGTTTTCCTTCGCACAAAACCAACAACCTGTTTGAAATTTACAAGCAAGTGGCTGAAACAGGTCGTTCCCAAACCCTTGAAATTGGAACCGATGTGAGTATCGGCAACCAAGAGAGGTGGCTGCGTCTGGTAGTTGTTCCGATGACCGAGGATATTGCCATTCTTGCCCAGGACCTTACTGAACGAAAGAAAGCAGAGGCGATGCTGGAGTATCAACAAGATCATGACTTCCTCACCGGCTTGTACAACCGTAATTTTCTTGAGAAAGAATTTGTTCGTATGGATGACCCCTGTTGGCTCCCTGTATCGCTCATCATTGCCGATACAAACGGGCTGAAACTGGTAAACGACTCTTTTGGGCATCTGGTAGGTGATGAGATACTGAAAAAAACGGCCACCCTGATCCAATCGCACTGTAAAGAGAATGATATCGTTGCTCGCTTTGGCGGTGATGAGTTTGTCATGCTTCTTCCCAATACAACCCAGGAAGAGGCAAAACTTCGATTAAAACAGATTGAGAGCTCAGTCAAAGCGGTAAAGATCAAAAACTTACAGCTCACCTTGTCTTTTGGGTACGAGACACGCAGCAGTTCTGACGATGACTTTCAGACTGTTTTCAAGAAAGCTGAAGACATGATGTACCGCAACAAGCTGTATGAAAGCTCAAGCGTCAAGAACAAGACCATCAGGATAGTCATTAATTCCTTGTTTGCAAAAAGTTCACGCGAATCCGAACACTCAAAACGAGTAAGTGAGCTCTGTTGTTTTATTGCCGACAAGCTGGGTATGCCCACTGTAGAAACGCAAAGAATGCGAGTTGCCGGTCTGATGCATGACATAGGAAAAATAGGCATCAATGAAACAATCCTCAATAAGGAAGAACCATTGGATGAAGAAGAGTGGAAGGCCATGAAACGGCACCCTGAAATTGGATTCAGGATTCTCTCTGCTTCCAATGAATTTGCCGACATCTCCAATGCAATACTGGAACATCATGAACGATGGGACGGGAAGGGATATCCTAGAGGTCTGACAAAAGACTCAATTTCTCTCCAAGCCAGAATAATCGCCGTTGCTGACGCATACGACGCGATGACCAGTGAACGATCATACAAAAAACCGATATCACACGAAGAGGCTATTGCTGATCTTACAGCACAAGCCGGCACTCAGTTCGACCCGTATGTTACACAGGTGTTCATTGAACATTGTACAGAATTTCTAGATACTCACTAGTTTCTGAATGATTGATACAAACAACCCGGTAAGAGAGTGAAAATACAGAACGATGGCAAGAAAATTAGGCTTTATAGTTGCTCTGTTGATCCTGCTGTTCATTGTAGTTTCGCTGATCACCACCAAACTTGTGTATGATGCACAGTTTCCTCGCCATGACAGGCCGGATGAAGCAATAACGGCCTCTTTGCGATACAGCGATATTGCCATGCAGTATCCTCGTACCCTGCATTCTTTCCCTTCGGGAACAAACATGTTGCAAGGCTATCTGTACACAATTGATAACCCCAGGGCCCTGATGGTAGTCTCCCATGGTCTTGGAGGGGGTGCTGACAGTTATCTTAGCCAAATCAGATTTTTCATTGACCAAGGACTAGCGGTCTTTGCCTTTGACAATACAGGCAGTTATGACAGTGAAGGAAAGAGCACAAAAGGCTTTCCTCAGTCTTTGGTTGATTTGGACGCTGCATTGCGCTTCATCGGCATGAAAGAAGAACTATCAAACCTTCCCCTCCTCCTTTTCGGCCATAGCTGGGGAGGCTATGCAGTTGCTAATGCAATCAATTACTCTTATGACATTCAGGGGGTAATCAGTGTGTCTGCTGTGAATACCGCTATGGACATGATCATGGAGCAAGGACGACGAGCTATGGGAGGCTTCATCACTACCCAATACCCGTTTCTCTGGCTTTATCAATACCTTCTCTTTGGCAAGGCTGCCTCATCTGATGCAGTATCGGCAATCAACGCATCAGGAATTCCTGTGTTGATCATCCACGGAATTGCAGATGAGATGGTCGACTACGAAGGCAGCGCCCTGATAGCCCAAAAAAAGAATATCACCAATGAGCGAGTGCGTTATATCACAGCCACTACAGAGCTCCGCAATGGTCATAACAACCTCTTTCGCAGCGATGATGCTATTTCCTATATTCAAGAGGTGAATACACGCTATCGTGCTCTGTATGATTCATATAATCAGAATATTCCGTATGAGACAAAGAAAGCCTTCTACAAAGAAATTGACCGAAGCATAGTGCAGCATATGGAACCGTCTCTCATGCTTGAGATCAAGCAATTCATCGATGAGGTTTTAGAGTAGAAAAGGAGCACCTATATGAGAAGATGCAGCTGGACAGGTGATGACCCTCTTTTGATCGAATACCATGACAAGGAATGGGGAGTACCTCTCTACGATGACCAAAAACAGTTCGAATTCTTGTGCATGGAAGTCATGCAGTGTGGTCTAAGCTGGCTTACTGTCCTCAGAAAGAGAGAGAACCTACGTTCTGCTTTTGAGAACTTCGACCCTTCCAAGATTGCTCTCTATACCGATGAACAGGTTGAAGCAATCATGAATCATGAAAACGTGATTCGTTCACCAAGAAAAATTCGGGCGATCATCAAGAATGCAAAAGCATTCCTCTTGGTTCAAGAAGAATTCGGGTCTTTCTCCTCCTACCTTTGGGCATTTACCGATTTTAAGACAATGATTTACCCACATCATGCAGATGAATCCATGGTGGTTGCCAGAAATGAACTTTCGGATACCGTCAGTGCAGATCTTAAGAAAAGAGGGTTCTCCTTCCTCGGTTCGATTACCGTGTATGCACACCTTCAAGCGGCTGGTTTGATCAATGACCATTATGAATACTGTTTTAGGTATCATTCGTAACGAAAAGCTCTTAGTGTCCCCTCTTGATTCCTCTTGTTTTTCATCCTCACTTCGAGTTCAATTGCTGTAGGAGAAGTTGGATATGAGCTATCATCTGGACTTGGAACACCTTGATTTGACCTCTCACGCCTCATCTATCTTGCTTCGTTGCCTTCGATAGATCTGCAGATATGATTACAGTCTTTATCTTGTAAGGGAATTGACAAATGAAAAATGGATGCATAATCCTTACTGTAGGGAGGGACGAATTATGAGAACGCTTCTACTTCTGCTTCTATCACTCGTGTATCTTGCACCTCTTAGTGCTGAAATTGCCCCTTTAGAATACCGAACCATGCAACTACGCTCACCTGAGCAACTCACAATCTCTGTTAAATCAGTTTCTACCTGCAGATCTTTGTTCAATCACTCGATCAATGTCACGGTGAAAGCTACCGTCTTGGACGTTTTAATCAGCAGCACGAATCTCAAAGCAGGGGATGAAATCACGATTGTCTACACCCATGAGAGACCACAAAGAGGCTGGACAGGGCCAAGACCAATCCGCCTGCTCAGGAAGAAAGAGACAACAGCTGCGTTTCTTGTCTATGACAAGCAGGGGATGTACACACCGGCAGCAAGAGGGGCTTCTTTCCAAAGCCTGATAGAAACCCAGCCGTGATTCACTTCTTCTGTAATCGTCGCAAGGCTACCTTCCATTGCTGGCCTACCCCGATGTTGTATGCATTTGCAAAACTTCCTTGGTTTATAGCGATGCCCATTCGGTAGAGTGAATTCACGTATACGATTGCTCCCCCTATCATTACATCAGCAAAACTTCTTCCATAGATGATGGAGTTCTGGTAGACCAACGTTGCGTTATTATAAATGCTCACCTCAATTCGTTCCCCAAACTCAACATTGAGCTTTAAAAATGATTGCCTATCAATGCTCGTCCAAAGGCTGCCGAACCGAACATCCAAAACATCTATTGTGCCACAGACTGAATCATTTGAAAGAAGGGTTTCACTGGTAGGAAGCATGATGATGTCCTCGATTGGCAAAAGATCTCCAACCTCTTCAAATGCAATCTGTTCTGAGGCTAGTTTTGCCCCTGTGTGTGCATAGACATCCCTGCCATGGAAGGTATAGGAAGCCTCAGTATTTTTCCTTCGGTGCTTGGTTTCCTCGATTTCACGTATCGCTTGTATGCCTATATCCTTGTTGACGTGCGTGAGCGTCCCGTTGTCCGGAGTGACGATGTAATGTCCATCCTTGGTAAGTGCAACAACACTTTTTCGCTTTGACCCTACTCCAGGATCTACGACCGAGACAAAGACACTCCCTTGTGGCCAATACTCCACCGTTTGGACCAAGCGATACGAGGCTTCAAAAATATTATAGGGAGGAATTTCATGGGTAAGGTCAAATATTTGCAAGCTGTCGCACACCTGCAAAGCAACCCCATACATGGCACTCACAGCACCATCAGCTAGACCAAAATCACTTTGCATGACCAAGAATCGTTTCATGAGCATCTCTCCTGTGCATAATCAGCTATGTAACCAAATCGTTGGTATACTTTTAATTGACATCCGTTTCTTTGCCATTTACGATAACACACAATGTATTATCAAACAAGTTTTGGTTGTACTACAAAAAGGAGGCCCTTTGATGAGTAAGAGAATAGTATTGATGCTCTTGGCTCTGCTGATTGTTCTTTGTTCACCTCTCTTTGCAGCAGGAGTTCGTGAAGCAGCTCAGACTGTTGAAGACAGTGCACTGTATAGAACGGTGAACGACCCAAGATTGTTTACTCCTGGTAAACTTACCGTGGCAACAGATGATCCAGTCTATCCACCTTGGATGTTGAACAACGATCCAGCAGGCGGCGAAGGATTCGAGAACGGTTTGGTGTACGCCCTTGCAAAAGAGATGGGCTTTGCCAGGGAGGATGTAGTTTGGGTATCGCAAACGTTCGACCAAGCAATTGCACCTGGTCCTAAGTTTTATGATTTCTGTATACAGCAGATTTCGGTTACAGAAGCAAGGGCTCAGGTTGTTACATTCTCACAAGTCTACTTCCAGCCTGACAAGGCTGTGATTGCTCTTCCCAACAGCGTTGTAGCGAATGCCAAGAGTTTCGCAGACCTGAGAAAAGCCAGATGGGGAGTCACCATAGGAACCACCGATCTCGATTACCTTGAGAACATCCTGAACGTACGAAACGCCCAGGTATTCGACGACCAAAGTGGCACATTCCAAGCACTGCAAGGGGGATTCATCGATGCAACTGTTGCATCCTTGCCGGTAGCGCTGTTTGTAACAGCTGTACAAGTGCCGCAGGCAAAGATAACAGCCTTGTTGCCTCCTGACAAGAATGACCGCGGTCATGGCCTGTTGTTCCAGAAAGACAATCCATTGGTTGAGTGGGTTGATGAAGCTCTTGGCAGAGTCATAGAGAAGGGCATTGTCGATGAGTTGATCAATACCTATCTTGTAGCAGACGTGAATATTGTGGAGATTACAAAATGATCAAGGGAGATTCTGCGCCGCAAGGCGTGCGTGAAACACCACCTCCGGCGCGGAAAACCCTTACGATCAGAGAGCGCGTGATTCCTGTTCTGATCAGCGTCATCAGCGTGGTGGTGGTCTTCGGATTTGCAGCCTATTTCATCACAAGAGCTGAGCAGTGGCCACGTATCAAACTCCAATTCTTTAATCTAAACGCGATAAAAGAGGCGTTTCCCAGTGTTGCGCGAGGCTTCTTGGTAAATATGCGGGTGTGGATCATTTCACTTGGGGCAATTGCAATCTGGGCTTTAATCCTGGCAATCTTCAGATCTCTCAATGGCCCTTGGTTCGCCCCCCTGCGTGTTTTTACGGTGGTGTATATCGATCTGTTCAGGGGTCTTCCTTCCTTGCTGTTGGTTCTCCTGTTCGGATTCGGCGTTCCTGCATTACATATTCCCGGACTCCCCAAAACAAGTCTGTTCTGGGGAGCTACTGCAATGGTGCTCAGCTACTCAGCCTATGCGGCCGAGGTATATCGTTCTGGCATGGAGGCGGTCCATGACGGCCAGCGTGCTGCCGCAAAGGCCTTGGGCTTGTCGCAATGGCAGACTCTTCGCCATGCCATAGTTCCACAGGCAGTCAGAAATGTATTGCCGGCATTACTCAATCTAGCAGTAGCCCTCCAAAAGGACGTTGCACTGTTGAGTGTAATCGGTGTACGGGATGCTGTGAGAGAGGCACAAATTTACACAGCAAAAACCTTCAATTATTCTTCATTGATTGCAGCTGCACTGCTCTTTCTCATGGCTACGATTCCCTTGGCCAGATTTACTGATTATGTTGCCAAGAAAGACCGACAACGACGACTCCAAAGGACTGTATGATGGACAAGATCAGCATTGAGAATGTTACAAAGTATTATGGAAGCAATCTTGTTCTGGATGGGGTTGATCTTTCGGTGAAAGAACATGAAGTGGTCTGTCTTATTGGAGCCTCTGGTTCAGGAAAATCCACACTGCTGAGGTGTATCAACAAGTTGGTCGACTTTGATTATGGCACCATTAAGTTGGATGGAGTCTCCATTGATGACCCCCAATTCGGCAAGAGAGAATTGCACAAACGAATCGGAATAGTTTTTCAGTCTTATAACTTATTTCCGCATATGAATGTGTTGGAAAACATAATGCTTGCACCATGTAAAGTACATAAAGTCCCCAGCAAGGAAATCCGAGAAAAAGCCTATGAACTGCTCGATCTTTTCGGTATGAAAGGCTTTGAGAAAGCATATCCAGAGCAGATGTCCGGAGGACAACAGCAACGTGTTGCTCTTGTGAGAGCACTCGCTACAAATCCTGATGTGTTGCTCTTGGATGAGGTTACCGCTGCCTTGGATCCTGAACTGATCGGGGGCGTTTTGAAGATCATCAAGGATCTCAAGACAAAAGGGATGACGATGGTCATCGTCACTCATGAAATGGGTTTTGCCCGTGATGTCGCCGACCAAGTGTGCTTCTTGGAAGGAGGAATCATTTTAGAGCAGGATAATCCTCACAACCTGTTTTCAAACCCCCAACACCCAAGAACAAGACAGTTTCTCCAACGGATAATAGAGGCAGGGCGGCTGTAGGGCTGCCCTATTTTTCATACTCAAACAGATCACCCGGCTGACAATCCAACGCCTTGCAAATAGCCTCCATCGTACCAAGGCGTACAGCACTGACCTTGCCGGTCTTGAGATTGGACAGATTGGCTATGGTAATCCCAACTGTTTCAGAGAGTTCTGTCAATGACATCTTTCGATCTGCTAATACTCTATCGAGTCGGATGATGATAGGCATGACTTTGTCCTCCTAAACGGTCTGTTCGTACTCTGTTTGCAAGAGCAATGCATAGCAGAACAACCTAGATAGCACCAACAGGGAGAGGGCATAGATTACTTGTTCGGGTACAATACGGAAGGTAAACGAAACAAGTTGATGCAGATCAGGGGGAAGATTCCTAAGGCCGACATACAGTAATGCCTGCCTCAGATAGCCAATGGCAAACAAGGAAAATGCCATGGCTGCAACCCCTTGTGACAGGCCTTGGGCAAACCCTTCTTTCTTATCTACTATAGTAATAGTCTTGCCTAAGGAATAGAGAAAAAAGAGACCTACGGACAACGTAACGAGCAACAGTAAACTATACACAACATAGTCTCCAATAGTAGTTGCTTGCAGGTCAACAGCCAGCCTAAACCCATCATCAAGAATCATCAACAGTGGAAGGCGTCCCCCATCTGATTGTATCGGTATAATGATCAGGTACAGTGTGATTGCTGCCACAGCTATAAGACCAACCAAAAAGGCAAGACTGAGAACAGTTTTAAATGGTTTCAGATAACGAGGGATTATTGGTTGCATATCCTGCTCCTTTTATTGTTTTACATTCATTTTTTATCGTATAACGATAATTTTGTCAAGCCATCTTTCCTGTTGGTTTTTTTACCACTTCAGTAGGAAAAACCCTGTTGCTGTTGGTGAGAAAGCCCATTGCTTTCTGCTGCATGCTTCTCATTTCTGCTATGAAATTTGCTTTTATGGATTAACCTTGCTTTGTTTGAATACTTGGCAAGGTTCTTGCAGTATCAAATTTCTATAAGAAAATATTTCATCAGGAGCATCTATGAAGCACGCAAAACAAGTAACTCTCGTCCTTCTCTGTCTCGGCCTTTCTCTCGCAGGTCTATATGCATCACCATCGAAGAATGCATATATCGGATTTGGAAAAGGAGACGCAAGAATCGATACTGAGAAAGCACCCTTTCTTGAACTCGTCGTCGGGACGAAACTCAGCAACCGTACCGCAGTGGAAGGCTTTGTGATCACTCAAGCCGTCTCTGACTTCCCCGGAACATCTTTCGATCTTTCCATCACAGAGACTGACGGGGTGTTTGCCGTCATGACAGGAATGAACGCTTCTCTTCGATTATTCTCAGAGGCCGCATTCAATCCCATGATACAGGCGGGTATCGGAAACATGGTCATCGTAAACATGGAGGATGAGGATAAAGACCCAATTCTTCACAGCTATTTTTACAGCAGTCTAGCTACCGGTATCGAACTGCAGATATTCAAGTCTGTAGATATTGCAATTCTCTCTGGATATCGCTTTGCCCCCCACCAGGCAGTAGCAGGAATGGATCAGTATGCACTCAGTTCACGCTTTTCGAGCATTACATTCAAAGCCCAGTTGAAATAGAACCGAATGAGCAAAATAGCAAGACTTGTTGTCTAAACTTATGAACAATTGTATGTGATACTGAAGGGGAGGACTGAAAATCCTCCCCTTTTACTATGTTCGCAACTTGCTGTGTTACAAATCATTACTTTGAAGGAGATACATCAAGTGAAAAGATTCATGCAATTTTGTGGCGTAATACTACTGGTTCTGCTTACAGGCTCTTGCTCTTCAATGCATAGAGAAAGTGAAGAGCCTTTGCAGAAAACAATCGTAGTTGCCAAAGAGATAGGAAGAAATCTCGTTGAAGATGACGGCGATATTACCGCTGTCAGTATAGCCATCATGCATGAGGGTGAACTCATATACAGTGAGGGGTTTGGGCTTCGAGATATTGAGAATGGTCTATCGGTAGATACAACGACACAGTTCAACATCGGATCGGTAAGTAAAAATTTCACTGCAGCTGCGATTCTCCTGCTTGCTCAAGAAGGCTTTTTACATCTGGATGATAGGGTATGCGATCTCCTCGATGACTTTAGCATGGATGATGCGTCGTATCAGGATATTACCGTAAGAATGCTACTTGACCATACCTCAGGTATGGCTGGCACAAATCTGAATGGAGGCTTCTCTGCCCAAAAGAATCCGTTGTACACCCGGCAAACACTCCGGCAACTCACGACTTCCCATCTGAAACATGATCCAGGAGCTTTATCAGTGTATTGTAATGATGGATTTACCGTTGCCCAGGCTCTCATCGAACAAGTAAGCGGTATGCCATTCGAGCAGTTTCTACAAGAAAAAATCTTCACTCCCTTGGAGATGACTCATACTTCAGTCGGATTTAAGACGGGATATGAAAACATCGCCCATGCCTATGCGCAAAGGAGTTTCCGTCTCCCGTTGGAGTATGTAAACATCGCTGCTTCAGGAGGATTATCCTCTACAGCAGAAGACCTTATCAAGTATGCAACGATTACCTTCGAACCATCCTTGCTCCAAACACAGAGCCTTCAAGAATTTCTCTCAGACCAAGAACCGTCCGCTCATCCCGATTTGGGATTCAATCGCAATCTGACCTTCGGCCTTGGCTGGGATTTCACTTCCTACGAGCCGTACCAAGAACGAGGTCTCCAAGTTCTAGGGAAGACAGGAGGAACGATGCAGTATACCTCAATACTGCTCACTGTCCCCGAGACAAGAAGTGCCGTAGCCTTTATTGCCAGTGGTCACTGCAACTCCGTCTCCACCACCATGCCCATCCTTGATGCGTTGCTCACAGAGAGCGGAACCATCACAGCAGCAGAAGCAGAAGTCCTAAACTATGAAGAGTTTGAGATTCTTGACAGTGCCTTAGCTTCCTATGCAGGATACTACGGATCAAAAGAAACCTTGCATCGCATTGATATTGACCTGTCAGAGTCTGAGATGCATATCTTCAGCCACGATACAACACAGTTCATACACTCTCTACGTGCTAAGCATAGGGAAAACGGAATTTTTGCTGCTGATGATGGGTCATACTATGCACTGCGAACTATTGCAGGGACTCCTTCAGTAGTAGCGCTCTCATCTTCAAAGAAGTGTGCTCACATCTTGATGAGCCGTCTCGACGATGATTTTACTGCCCCCTCACATGGCTTTACTTCGTCCTATTATCTACCAATCAATTTCACAGCCAATGATTTGGTGTTGCAACTCTTTTCTACTGATATTATCGAGGAACTACCCCAATATCTATTGCTCATGAGCAATGGGATTGTGCCGTATGCAATCAAGGATTTTGGAAGAACGTACATGGTTCTTCCTGGATTACGAGACCAAAACCCTCCGCTTCTTTTGGATGATGAGCATTTACAGATAGGGGGCTATATTTGCATTGATGCAACTAAAATTCCAACAATCGAAAATGATGTAAAAATTTGCACGACTGAGGATGCAACTTCCGTTTGGCTTAAGATTGAGGGTACCAAGACAGTAAAAATAGAGCTTATGCAAGGAGGAAGGATCATATTCCTTGACTCTGACTTTGAGATTCTTGCTGATACTCTGTATGAACCACAGCCTTCGATTGAAATGATGGTCAATGACGGGTATATTGCCTGTATAGCAGATACGCCTACTGAGTTTTCCATTTTGGTTTCAAATTAATGCATAAAAGAATCGAAAGAGAAGCACTGTGGAGCAGATTACATTTACTTCCCCCCAGAAAAATATTGCTTAATAGTTACTATTTATTTCTATTTGCTATATTTAAAATTTCAACAAAAAATTTGACAAATCAAAATTCCTCTGCTACAGTAAGAGCATAATTAAGTAATCCATTCATTAGATTTGAAAAATGAAGGAAATAAGTTTGTACAAGGGCGGGCCCTTGTATCATTCTTGTTTCCTTTTTTTTATGTCTTTTTGATGGCTCAGAAAGGAGGATGCAAAATGCACGAGATTCCTGATTTCAATTTGGAACTGTTCTCACTCAAAGGGAGAAATGCATTGGTAACTGGAGGAAATTCAGGGCTTGGCCAGGGGTTTTCAGTGGCATTGGCAAAAGCCGGTGCAAATGTGTTGGCTGTTTCCCTTGTAGAGGACCAAGCTGAAACACAAAAGCTGGTAGAAGCTTGCAACGTACGTTACAAGCTTGTAATAGCTGACATTACAAAAAGCGGAGAATGCAAAAGGGTTGTAGAGGAGTGTGTAAATACATTCGGCAGTATTGATATTTTGGTCAATTGTGCTGGAAGAGGTATTAACATTAAAAATGTCAGAGAGTTTGGCAAAGACAGCTGGGACAAAGTAGTAGCATTGAATCTTTCTGCAGCGTTCGAAATGACCCATGAAGCAATACAATACATGATTGTGCAAAACAGAGGAAAAATCATCAATATAGGTTCCCTATTCACCTTCCTCGGAGGACAATGGGATCCTGCATATGCGGCCACAAAACATGGAATTTCCGGACTCAGCAAAGCTATGTGTGATGAATTGGCACAATTCAATATTCAAGTCAACACGATAGCTCCAGGCTACTTTGCCACCAAATTAACTGCTGACACCAGAGCAGACGAGAAAGCCAGTAGAACAATCCTTGATCATGTTCCCGCTAATCGATGGGGAGATGTGTATGACTTGATGGGCCCCTGTGTCTTCTTGGCAAGTGAGGCTTCAAATTATGTCAACGGGACAGTTTTAACTGTTGACGGTGGGTACCTGGTACGTTAGTCGCATGTATAAATAACTCTTAAAAAGATAGTTATTTAATTACAATAAAAGGAGAAAAATATGGCAGCAAAAAAGGAAAATGGTAGAAAATGGTTAACATTTTTCATCATTTGTATGACAACAGGAATTATTACAGAACTTCCGTATCTCAGATGGGCACTGTATGAACCCTTAAGAGAGTTTCTAGGTCAGGACAATACACGGTTTGGAATGTCAGCCAGTCTCTTTGGGCTTCTTTCCATGCTACTTTACATCCCAGGCGGATGGTTGGCAGATAGATTCTCACACAGAAAACTCTTTGCCTTCTCTTCGGTCGGATGTGGTCTTCTTGGATTTTGGCTCTCTACCAGTCCCAGCTTTGTTGTTGTCATGATCATCCATGCCTTGTGGGCAATTACAAACATCGGGATGTTCTGGCCTACTATGACAAAAGCTATTTCCCTCCTGGAAGAAAAAGATGGCCAAGGAAAAGTCTTTGGGTACTTCGAAGGTGTCAGAGGCGTGTTTGTCATCGTCATGTGGCTCGGGCTCATGCAGGTATTTGCAAGTCTTGGCGGTATAGGGGCTGTTATCATTACCATGTCCCTATTGTCAATCGGCTGTGGAATCCTGTCCTGGTTTTTCATGCCTGATAACACGGAGGCAGAGGCTACAAGCAGTGTCGGAATCTTGAAGGACATGGGCAAAGCTGCAAAGATGCCCGTAACGTGGCTTCTTGCTGGAACTATTTTCTGCGTGTACTCTGTATATTCTGCATCATCCTATATGCAGCCCTATACACAGAACGTCTTAGGTATGTCTGCTGTTGTTGCCGGATATATTGGTATTATAAGAAAAGACGTCGCTCGCTTGTTTACTGCACCCATCAGTGGATGGATTTCCAGCCGCTGGGGTGGTCGCTGTGCTGCAATCATCGGTATCTTTGGTGTTCTGTTTGCAATTTCATTAGCTGCACTTTTGATGTTGCCTCCAAACGGAAGCGTAATCGTTCTGGCTGTTGTTATCATGATAGTATCATCATTTGCCATCTATGGCATGCGTGGTATGTATTATGCAATTATCGGGGAAGCAGGGATTTCCAAGTCGATATACGGGACCGTGGCGGGGCTCGCCATGTTCGTCGGTTTCTCTCCTGACTTTTTCAACCCTACACTCATCGGAAGCTGGCTGGACAACTATCCTGGAGCAACGGGATATCGCATGATCTTCATCTACATGTTGTGCACCATGCTTGTTGGTTTGGTTTTTGTCGTGTTGCTTATGCGTCGCAATGCTAAAAATGCAGATGTAATCATGCAAACAAAAGCAGAGAATGCAAAAGTAAAATAACCGTCCTTGCGGGGATTGGTGTATCAATCCCCGCGCTAAATCTTACATTTTGAGGTTCTACAATGAAATATATAGTTGGTATCGACGGCGGTACACAAAGTACAAAAGTTACATTATATGACGTACAAGGCAACACTATCTGTCAAGCAAATACAATGCTTAGACCTTTGTATAGTCCTGATGCTGATACAGCAGAACATCCTGATGATGATCTTTGGGATACACTGCAGCATACCTGCAGTCGTATGATGCAAACTTTTACGGGTGACCCAAACGATATTGTCGGAATCGGTCTGGGAAGCATCCGTTGTTGTAGAACCTATCTTGATAAAAATGGGTTGTTGGTTCATCCAATCATAAATTGGATGGATAAACGGCTGGAGAAGCCGTATCCGGGAAATATACCTGGCTTTCAGTATATCGCAACAACTACAGCCTACCTTACAGTGCGGCTTACCGGACAGTTAAAGGATACTGCGGCAAACTATGAAGGAATCTATGGACCTTTCAACAAGGAGACTTGGTCTTGGAGTGATAATCCACAAGATTATGAACCATATAACATCACAAGAGAAAATCTATTTGATTTAGTGATGCCGGGAGAACGTCTGGGTTTCGTTACACAGGAAGCTGCAAAACTCACCGGATTGCCAGAGGGCTGTCCTGTATTTGCTACCGCCAACGACAAAGCAGCCGAAGGACTAGGAGCAGGAATCATAGACGATGGCACGTGTCTTGTTTCTCTTGGCACCTACATCGGAGGAATGGTGAACGGCAATGTCTTCAATGATAGTGCAGAACACTATTGGTCCAATTTATCAGCTATACCACATACATACCTCTATGAAGGCATGGTTGGCATCCGACGTGGAATGTGGAGCGTGTCCTGGTTCAGGGATATTCTCGGAAAGCCTTGGGAAGCCTTGGCCAAGGAAAAAAACACCATAGTCGAGTGTCTATTGGATGCTGAAGCAGAATCAATCCCGAGCGGCAGTGAGGGTTTGGTCACGATACCGGAATTCATGGCCCCTGTTAGGATGCATTACCGCAAAGCACTCATGATTGGTTTTGATGGAAGGCATAAAAGAGCGCATATATATCGCTCAATTCTTGAATCAATCGCCATGACCATCCATATAAGCATGGCCGACATGTTCGAGGAACTGAATTACACCCCGAAACGGTTGATCATCTCGGGAGGGGGTGCAAACTCGAAGTTGTTCATGCGAATTTTCGCAGATGTATTCGGCATGCCTTGCTACCGCAATGAAGTAAATGATGCTGCCGGTTTGGGTGCTGCTATTTGTACAGCTGTAGGACTTGGGATCTACCCTGACCACAGAACGGCGGTCAGCAAGATGGTCCGCACTAGAGATTATTGTGACTGCAATCCTGAGAACACCGCTTTGTATCATGCAATGGAAGAAAATATCTTCAGGGAGATCAAAACACATACAGATCCCGTGAATAAGGAAATATACAAACTATTCAGATGATTAGTAAGGAGAATGTAATGAATATTTCAAGAGAAGAAATAGTAGAGGTCATGAAAGATCTTGTAGGTGCTGAAAATGTTGTAACAGAACAAGAAGTACTTGAAGATGCCACGTTTGATAGATTCCGTAAATTCGAGGGGTATCATCATGTGTATACCAACCCTCTTCCTGCAGCTGTCGTATTCGTACAATCAGCAGAACAGGTTTCTAGAGTCTTGAGTTTCTGTAATGCAAAGAAAATCAATGTAGTGCCAAGGACAGGACACTCTGCTACAGAAGGAGGCTTGGAACCGATTGTTGAAAATTCGATTATTCTGGATGGCTCTCATATGAATAAGATTATCGACATCGACCCTGTGAATATGCAAGCGACCGCAGAATGCGGGGTGGTACTTGAAGATCTTGAGAACGCTGTTCGAAAAATAGGCTTAACTACCGGGCATTCTCCGCAGTCAAAACCCATTGCCATGATGGGAGGATTAATCGCAACCCGATCGATCGGGCAGTTCTCCACCATGTATGGGGGAATGGAAGATATGTTAGCAGGAGTAGAAACTGTTTTTCCTGATGGTACTATTTGCGATATAAAATCTGTACCTCGACGTAGTGCCGGCCCTGATATTCGCCATATTGTCTTAGGCAATGAGGGGACGACCAATTTCATCACAAAAGCTACGGTCAAACTCTGGAAGTATTATCCACAATATCAAGAATGCCTTGGCTACACTCTCGACAAAATGGAAGATGGTCTGAAAATCATGCGCACGGTCATGGTCGAAGGATACCGTCCTTCGGTTGCACGTCTGTATGATGCAGAGGATGGAAAGGAACATTTCAGTCACTTCGCCCCAGGAAAATGCGTGTTGATTTTTGTTACCGAAGGTCCCGAGTTGGTTTCTCATGCAAATGCCGAAGGTATCAGGAGTATCATCGCCAACTATCCTGAATGCGAAATGGTTGAGACCAAGCTTATTGAACATTGGTTTGCAAACCTGAACTGGGACGCTTCCCGTATAGAAGAAGAAAGACAGGAAGTGCTACAAACCGACGTTGTTTGCTGTACGACCGAAATCTCAGCCCCTTGGAGTGCTGTAGAGAAAATTTATCAAGTGTGTGTGGACAGAGTGACAAGGGAAATTCCTGACTTGACGATATTCGGTGCACATGCTTCTCACTGCTACAGCAATGGTATAAACCTGTACTTTGTGTATTGGTATAAGGTTACCGACTGTACTCCAGAACAGGAAATTACAAAGTACCATCTTCCTATCAAGAAGATCATTTGTGAAGAAACGATAGCAGCCGGAGGATCTATGTGCCATCACCATGGTGTCGGTAAACATAGGGTTCACTGGATCGATAAGGAACATGGGTCAGCCTTGTATATGATTAAAAAGCTTAAGGAAGCCTTTGATCCGAATGGAATTATGAACATCGGTACGATTCTCCCTTACCATGAGACAAAATGAATGTATTTGTAACATGTAAGTTCTGCCCCGATTTGGACAGAATGAAACAAAGCGATTTTGTAGTACAGGAGGAAATGGGTGTTGACACCCATTTCCTCCCAAATATCTTGAACTGCTACGACGAAAGTAGCTTGGAACTCTCTTTGCGCTTCGGTGAAACAGTAAAAAATCTTGAAAAAACTGCCTTTACGATAGGACCAAAAACCTCTGAACAAGTACTCGATTCATTACTTGCACTAGGATTTGAACATGCAGTACGGGTAGCAACTGAGTATGATGTACGCTTTAGACCCGAAACGATAGCCGCCACGATTTGCAATTACCTACATGACCATCCACAGGATTTACTCGTGCTAGGACGAGAAGCTCCGCTTGGCAACAACGCAGCTACAGCACAATTGGTTGCATCATATCTGAATTTACCTCTGATCTCTGCTGTTGTCGATTTTTCCTATAGAGATGAAAGTTCCATATCTGTTACATTCCAGCACGAAGGGAGCCTGTACCGACAAGAAGTGTCATTACCCTGTGTGTTTTCTATGGAAAATGCAACGATCAGCAAATTACGTATGCCTACCCTACGGCAAAGAATGAAAGCAAAAAATTGCACGATTGAGTATGCACAGCTAGAGCAAAAAGACAGCTCTCTGTTTCCCCTCCCTATTGCGATGCGCATCCCCAACCGTCGTCGCTTATCGAGTATCAGCCAAAAGAAAGGCAAGGATGCTGTTTACGAATTATTTGAAAAAGATTTGAAGAAGAGACTTGAGGAAGTATGAGACTACTATTTGTTTTGCAGATCGGTAAAAATGATACAGTTCAAAAAGTAAGGAAACAACAAAGAGCACTTGCAGGCCTTGCAACTGAGTTCTCTTGTGATTTTGATACAGTAATCGTATGTGATGCCACCTGTTTTGAAGAGACTTCCTTCATCGGGGATGTTTTTATCTTGGGAATCAAGATACTAAACCCAAAGACAATAGCAGGTGAAATAGTACGTTTTCTGAAGGACAAACCGTATCAGGGAATACTGATAGGTGAAGATACCTTTGCAAATGATATTGCTGTGCTTCTTGCGTATGAAAAGCAATTGCAATGCATCACGAATGTCATCGATTTGCAGAGAATAGGAAACAGCTTTACTTTTACCCGTTTTGCCTATAGCAACAACATATACGTGGATTTCCAGGTCAGAAAACCGTTTGTGGTGAGCGTGCGCACCCTTAGCTCTTCAAAAACAAAGGTTGAAGGCATCAGGGGCAACTATACGTATCTTGAGTCAAAAACCAATACAGATGCGATAAGAGGCCAAGAAATAGTACTCTCGAATGATGAAATTGTACAAAAAGAGGTTCTTTTTGCCTGTGGAATGGGCATAAGAAAAAGAGAAGATATCCAGAAAATCCGTACCTTTGCCCAGACCCACGGCTTTTCATTCGGGGTCACTCGACCAGTAGCCATGCGCGGCTGGGCAAGCATATCAGAGATTATTGGAGTATCGGGGACAATATTTTCCCCTAAGATTTGTGTAACGATCGGGGTTTCAGGTTCTGCAGCCTTCTATGTCGGTATCGAGAACAGCGAATGTATCGTAACAATCAATACGGATGAGTCAGCAACAATCATTTCACAAAGCGACAGGGTCATCATTGATTCTTATGAAAATGTCCTGGACCATCTTCTGACACAGTTTTCTCAGACCACTCATGAATAGAGAAAGGATGCTGGAATGAGTATGATTATGAAACAAAGACCTTTGATTCTGCTGGTCAATGATGATGGAATTTACTCTCCTGGCTTGGCTGCTCTTATTGATGCGGTACACAATCTCGGAGATCTTTTAATCGCCGCTCCCGCAAAGCAACAGACTTCTATGGGACGATCCTATCCCAAAACAAAAGATTTAGGGATTATTCAAGAGGTTGAACTCACGATTGATGGTGATTGTTTTGTTGCCTATGCAATTTCCTCTTCACCTGCCTATGCGGTAGCGTATGCAATCAAAGAGCTGGCAACAAGAAAACCGGATCTTTGCATCAGCGGCATCAACTATGGAGAAAATCTAGGGTTGACCGCCACCTACAGCGCAACGGTGGGAGCGGCTATGCAGGCTGCAGATTTTGGGATACCGGCTCTTGCAATATCAAGACCTGCAGAATTGCATGAAATTCAGGCTAGCGCATATGCAGACCTTGATTGGGAATCAGCAAAATGTGCAATTCACTATTGGTCGGAACATGTCTTGCAAAACGGAATGCCCTTTGACTCACCGCTTTTAAATATCAATGTTCCGGACAAGCCAACTACGCCAAATCAGTACAGATTTACGAGACAAGGCCAACAAGACTTGTTCATCTTCGATACTGCAGAAAAAAGAGATTTTTCCAAACCATATCAACTACCCTCGCGTAAGCTCAAGAGAACTACACAATTCCCGTGTGGCACGGATCTTCATGCCGTATGTACAGAACAGATAACCTCTGTTACTCCGATGGCTTGTGATTTAACGTACGTTGGATTTTTCAAGAAAACTAGAGAATACTCGAAAGAAAACGAATATGAACATATTGATTTGCATTAAACAAGTTCCCGATACAAACGAAATACTCATGGATGAAGAACGTCATACGTTGATACGTTCCAAAGCTGCAAACATCGTTAATCCTTTTGATATGTACTCCCTTGAAATTGCAGCAAGACTACAAGAGAACAGGCCGAACACAAAAGTTGTCATAGTTTCCATGGGACCCCTGCACGCAGAAGAGGCAATACGCACCTGTTTTTCCATTGTGGGTGATATAGGATATCTCATCTCTGATCCTCGTTTCAGCGGCTCTGATACCCTTGCAACAAGCTATATTCTTTCCCAGGCTGTACGTCTGATCGAGAACACGGAAGGAACCTTCGACCTTATTCTATGCGGCAAGCAAGCAATAGATGGGGACACCGCTCAAGTAGGGCCTGAGTTGGCCGAACACTTAGCAATAGCACAAGTAACAAATGTAATAGAGGTAACAAGCGAAGAGACCCTTCTTACAGTTACCAAGGAAACAGAAACGGGTTATGCAATATGCACAGCAAACACGCCTTGTCTGCTCACCATCACAAAACTTTCACGTGAAATACGAATTCCTTCATTAAAAAAGAAACTCTCTGCAAGAAAGATTCCCCTAGAGCACAGGAGTCTAAAAGAGTTGGTAGGTCTCGATGAACAAAGAATTGGATTACAAGGGTCTCCAACAAGGGTTGTTAAGACCTTCACCATACCAAGAAAAACATCCTGCACGTTTTTCACAGGTCCTGATGCAGTAAAAGAACTCATGCAAACATTACAGGACAACAACCATATCCAGGAGGTTGCTTTGTGACACCAAATACAAAAGAATTCTGGGTCTATCTGGAAACATTCGCCGATGGCTCTCTCAGGCCTGTCGGCTTGGAACTGCTGGGCAAGGCAAAAACAATGTGCGTTAGCAGAGGCTGGAAAGTAGTTGGCCTCATTATAGGATATCAGGTCGAGAAAGCTGTTGAAGAAGCTCAAGGCTATGGTTGTGATGTAATCCTGGTAGTTGATACAATAGAGCTATCGTACTATGCAACAGATACGTATACTGATGTTTTGTGTTATTTAATACAAAAGGAACGTCCAAACGTCTTGGTCCTCGGTGCTACACCCGATTCAAAGGATTTGGCTCCACGAGTAGCTGCTCGACTCAAAACAGGGTTGACCGCTGACTGTACAGATATGGGGTTCCAAGAAACAGGGGATGTCGTCGAGTGGACAAGGCCCGCCTTAAGCGGTCACTTGATGGCTAAAATCATCTGCCCTAAAGAACGTCCTCAGATGGGAACTGTACGGGCGGGGGTATTTCCTCTTCCTTACTTTGACAAAAAATCTCAATCATTGATCAGGCGAGAAAACCCAAGGTTGTCTTCAGCAGAGAAACAAATTTCTCTCGTAAAGATTCTTGCAGAAAACACTAGCAACCTGAATCTTGAAGAATCATCCATCATTGTCGCCGGAGGCCTTGGGCTGGGGAGCAAGAAAGGCTTCGATTTGCTACACAATCTTGCCGATGCCCTCAAAGGCATGGTTGGAGCCTCTCGAAAGGTGGTTGAGGCAGGATGGATACCCCGAGCATATCAGGTAGGGCAGACTGGAAAGAGTGTAAAACCCCGTCTTTATATAGCGTGTGGCATTTCAGGGGCATTACAACATCTAGTAGGCATGCAAGATGCCCACTGCATCGTAGCAATCAACATAGATGCTGATGCTCCTATTTTCCAAATCGCAGATTATGGAATTGTAGGTGATGTATTTGAAATCATTCCTGCAATGCTTGAGGAGCTCTCACAACTCAATACAATTAAAGCATTATGACGTCTTTAATAAGGAAACAACGATGAACAACCTGATAATTCCACTAGGTGCAAGATGCACAGAAGTCCATGATGAATCGTTATATACTGGATATGCAGCTTCAAAGTCAGAACCCAAAACAGCACAAGAAGTCTCTGAAATAGTAAAACAATGTAGGGCTCGAGGAGAACAAATTACTGTCAGCGGAAGTCTGACAGGCTTGAATGGGGCTGCTGCCCCAACAGGTTGTCACAGTATGAGTACCAAGAAACTCAAAGATATGGTGTACAATCGGGACAATCATACCGTTCTTGTAGGTAGCGGCACCACCTGTCGTGAAATTGAACAGTTTGTCTTGCAGCAAAGTAACAAAACAAGGGAGTTTGGGGTTGCTCCCACAGAAAAGACGGCAACAATCGGAGGAGCTCTCTCATTTGGCTCTACAGGCTTGCGTTCCTTCAGGCTTGGGCCAGTTGCCTCCTTTGTTGAAGAAATTGAGTATTGTGACGCATATGGCGAATTAAAGATTCTATCCTCTGACTCTCTGTTTCAATTTATAGGATCTGAAGGGATGCTTGGAGTAATCACCCGAGTAACCCTGCACACAATACACAGAAAGCCCGTGGTATGGGGACTGATGTTCTTCTTTCCTCAGGAATCTATAGCCACTACGTTTATTGACAAGATTGCCGACTCTGCCGATCTTGAAACACTCGAATTCATTGACAGAGCATGTTTTGAGCTCTGTGAACAGTACAAGCCAGAAATGTCGGCACTTGCAAGAATTCCTGCCATGCCTGAAGGGCAAGTCTGTGGAGTTCTGTTAGAGCTCCATGCAGAAACCGAAGAGAACGCCGAAGCGGCTGCCCAAACCTTGATGGAAGAAGCCGAATCATTCCTAAGCGATCCAGATCTGGCTTGGGCTATGGTAGGTGATGAGGTCGAAACACTCAGAGCCTTCCGCCATGCAATCGCAGAATGCATCAATGTTGAGATTGCCAAGCAGCACGAGAAAGATGCCAGAATTAAGAAAATGCTCATTGATATTTCTTGGAAGCAGACCAACCGAAACACAATAGTGGAATTCTATAGAAAGGTCCTACAAACCTCAGGACTACGGGCTTTTTTGTACGGTCATCTTGGGACCTTTTCCCTGTATGCAGAAATCATACCCAATAGCTATGAAGAGTATTTGAAAGGTTTGGATTTGATGGATTTTTGCTATAAGAAGGCAATAAACAGTGGTAATATTGCATTTGCTGAGTTTGGAATCGGTAAACTGAACAAACATCTGTTTTGTCAAAATGCAAAGGTAGATGAGTTGAACCAAAAGTTAAGAATTAAAAGAAAATATGATCCTGAAGGTGTGTTCAATCCAGGCAATATGATTGAGAACGTAGGTCGTTAGCCTTTCTTCATTCGAGCAGTTAGGAGAATTGAAATGAAATTGAAAGATATGATTGATACTCTGAGTAAGAAACCGATTATTCTTGGAATGAAGGAAGATTCTGACTTTGCCTTGGTACAGACAAACCCTGCTGAATTTGTCTTTGTATTGTATGGTAGCGTATCAACAATCATAGACATCGTCTGCAAGCTGAAAGCAATGGGAAAAGTTGTTTTTGTGAACATTGATATGGTAGATGGGTTTTCAAGCAAAAACAGCGTAATAGACTTCTTGAAAGACAATTCTGACGTTGATGGAATAATCAGCACAAAACCACAACTTCTTCGGTATGCCAGTCGCTTGAACGTATGTACGGTCCATCGGTTTTTTATCCTCGACTCAAGTTCTTGGAGAAATATTGAATCACAACTAAAAATCAGCTGTGCAAATTTCATCAATATCACACCAGGTTGGACAAAAGTTATCAAGTGGACAGTGGAAAAGTACAACACCCCGGTAATCGCATCAGGGTTGGTCTGTGACAAATCAATTGTACTGGAGAACCTTGAAGCAGGAGCTATTGCAATCTGTACCACAAATCACGATGTATGGAATCAGTAGAAAGATTTTGGAGTAACACAAAAGGGATAGCATGATAGAATTCGTTGATGTATGTAAATCATATGGATCTACAAACGTAATCAATAACCTCAATCTGAAGATTCTCAGAGGGGAACTGTTGGTATTGGTGGGAGAGAGCGGTTGTGGAAAAACCACGATTATCCAAATGATAAATCGTCTGATCGAACCCGATGGAGGAAAGATTTTTATCGATGATGTCGATATTGCAACCCTCGATTCAATAACGCTGAGAAGGAAAATTGGGTATGTAATCCAAGATATCGGCTTGTTTCCTCACTACACCATTGAAGAAAACATCAGTCTATTATTGAAAATTGAGAAAAACAACAAAGCTTTAATACAGACAAGAACCAGAGAGCTGATGCAAATCATCAATCTTCCCTATGAGCAATACGCAAAGAAGTATCCCAAACAACTTTCGGGAGGACAACGACAACGCATTGGGGTAGCGAGGGCTTTGGCGAACAACGCCGAGATAATTATCATGGATGAACCTTTTTCTGCCCTAGATCCGATTACACGAAAACAACTACAGAATGAGTTGCTTTCTATTCATGCCCGCTATGGTACGACAATCGTGTTTGTCACCCATGACATCGATGAGGCAGTAAAAATCGGAGACCGGGTAGCCATCATGCAAAACGGTGAGATACTTCAATTAGGAACACCCTTGCAGATCATCAAACACCCTTTGAATGAATTCGTACGTACGTTCATCGGAAAGCATCGCCTGTGGAAAACACCTCAAAACATACTGGCTTCCGACCTGATCGCTTCTTTCTCTGTCTATACTGCAGAAAACACCCTCCTCCCAACGGTAGCGGAGGATTATTCACTGATAAAAGTCCTTGAGATCATGACACAAAGTCAGAGTAACGCCTGTCGTGTGTTGACGGGGGAAAATACCTTTCTAGGCATCATTACCAACGAGAGCATCACCCAAAAGCTATACTCGCTGATGCCTACCTCTGGAGAACTTCAGTGAAAACAATTTTTGATTTTATCTATCTCAACCGATATAAAGTGCTGGAGAAAACTGTTGAACATGTCTCCATGTCTCTTCTTGCTGTTTGTATTGCCTGCCTTATCGGTATACCCCTCGGGTTTATGATCGCAAACAGAAAGCAAGTTTCACGCGCGGTCATCGGTGTGGCCAATATCATTCAAACAATACCTACCTTGGCAATGTTTGCTTTTGTAATGCCCGTCTTGGGAATCGGCAAGAACCCTGCAGTCGTTGCCTTAGTTCTTTATGCGTTATTACCGATTATCAAGAACACGCTTCTTGGAATCCAAAACATCAGCCCAACCATCAGAAAGGCTGCTGTGGGAATGGGACTCACAAGATCTCAAATTCTCTTCAAAGTCGAGGTACCCATTTCAATATCTTTCATTATGGGGGGCATCCGTATAGCCGCCGTTACGAGTATCGGCATCACCACCATTGCAACACTTATTGCAGCAGGCGGGTTGGGTGATTTCATTTATAGCGGAATCAGCATGTTCAACATGCCGATGGTAATCACCGGTGGTTTATTTTCTGCAATTCTCGCCATCTTGGTGGATGTGCTGCTCGGACTCATCGAGAACGTACTGACTTCCAAAGGCTTACAATGATTGATCTGTTTGGAGGAATTCTATGAAAAGATTGATCCTTATTCTTGCATTAGTAGGATTTTTACTCTGTTGTTGTGGATGTTCTGATGAGAATGTCGTTCGAATTGCCCATAAGAATTATACAGAGCAACGAATTGCCGGCCAAATGTTGGCAATACTGCTACAAAGCAGAGGATATAAGACAAAAGTATCGGAGCTAGGTGGATCCATGCTGTGTTTCAATGCTTTACGTTCCAATAAAATTGATCTATATCCCGAATATACCTCAACTATGTATAGTGCTTTTTTGAATCAAACCGATAGAATTGCACATGAGAAAATCAGTGACTACGTACGAGAGAACATGGATGCACAATTTGGAATAACCATGCTCTCTCCTTTTGGATGGAATAATACCTATACCATCGCTGTCACAAGAGAAAACGCTAAAAGGCAAAACCTAAAGGCCATCTCTGATATCGTACCACTTTCAAAATCCCTGATCATCGGCAGTGACTCAGAATTTGTCGTCAGGGAAGATGGCCTGATCGGAATGCAGAGAATATATGATATAAAGGAGTTCAAGAAGACTGCTATCATGGATAGTGGTCTTATGTACAACGCCTTGGTGCAAGGCGATGTAGATACTATAGCCGCGTTCTCTACCGATGGCAGGTTGGCCAAGTATGATCTTGTTACGCTTGAAGATGATAAGGAAAGCTTTTTCCCTTTCTATTGCGTTCCTATTTTAAGCAAGGAATTTGCCCAAAACAATCCAGAAATAGTGGCCATTTTACAGGAAACTCAAAATCGATGGACGAATGCAGAAATGCAACAGTACAACCTGCGTGTTGACGAAGGAGAGGATGTTGCAACGGTTGCAAGACAGATGTTATCAGACAAAGGGTTATAGTTACAGCTTTTTCGAGTCAACCAGCTTCTTTTGCTCCAGGATGTAGAGCGGTTTCATGTTTTGATACGCGCCGATTCGTACAAACTTGAACCTCATTGCCACACCCATGAAGAGATTGAACAGCTGGTTCTTCAGATTTCTTTGAGGAAAATCATAAAGTTTTCGTTCTTTGTAGAAACGATGGTCGTCCCGTACCACACCCCGCATTCCATAAATCAGGTCTCGGAATATTTTCATACCTCCGACACCGAGGAAGTTCACCCCTTTTTGATACTTTGCCCGGGTGGCACGATCGAGGTGCAAGGCCAGATACTCGATCTGAGCTTGCAACAGACTTGCATCATGACACTCATCACTGATGATTCCCATTGAGTTTTCCTTACCTACGCTGTCCTTTCCTTCCAAGAACTCACGGACATTGGCAAGCTGAAGCAACGGACCCGAAACAAGATAGCAGGTGTGTTTGCCCATCATGCTGGTGCGATGCCCGTTTGAGAATGTTCGGTCCAAAAAGAGCTTCCAGACAGACTTGAGGTACCGTCCTTCAATGTTCATCGCATAGACAAGCACATCGCACGTATTCACCAAGTTCTGATAGAAGTCCTGAAATCCATCATTTCGGTCGCACGGGCCTACCAACTCACACTTCAGACACCCTTGGCAAGCTCCTTCATAGGGAAAGTCATTGATGTCTACGACTTCTACTTCATTGGGATAGGCAGAAAGGAACGTCTGTATCATGGCCGAAAGATTACCGTCAGCATTCTTCTCATCAGTAAGCAATACAGTGCGCAGGTCTTTCTGTTTTTCTGTTTGCCCGATCCCAATCTGTGGCTTGAACACTAAAGCAGGTTCTCTCCTAACAACGGAACTACGTCTGACAAGAGGGGCTCTCTTCTTGCAAGCTTGGTGGAACTCCTGCATGAAAAAACGCATGCTACTGCGAAATTCAACCTTCAGCAGGTCGGTGTTGTCGACAGAAAAACCCTCCATCCAATGCATGCCAAGATCCTCACACGTACCAGAGAGATATTGATGGGCAAGGTGGTCATAATAATGAAAACAACTCATTACACAAGTGGCATATTTGTCAGAGAGAACAGCCTCTCTCTTTTCTTGTGCAAGCAAATCAAAGAAACGGATTAACTGCCAAGGGACCAACATGGTGTACACTGGGCTGGCAAATATGACAGCATCACAAGCTTCAAGCAACCTGATGCTTTCATCAAGCCATGTCTTGTCGTACTGCATATCAGTCAGTTGTTCCCCGACATGGATGATCGACGAGGATATTGCCGGTTCATGGAGCACCATATACCTTGCATACTGCAGGCTGAGGCTGTACTCACCCTTGGGACTTGCATTGATAATGACTACGTTCGTATATGCATCCATACCCTTCCCCCTCATCCAATTAGACACATGCATGCCTACAGCGTAGGAGGGTTATAGCTGCAAGTCAAGAAAATTGAATGAACAGATTCTATACAACCGTTTGCTGGGATTTCTGCCTTAGATGAGCAGCGATGACAGGACCGGCAGTCTTAAGTGTCCACTTCAGGGCATCCTGCACCAACAATTCTGCACGACCAACATTCCTCTCTTCTATTGCATCAAGAATGTTTTTGTGCATGGCATAGGAGTCAGAAAGGGAATCACTGATCGTATAGGCAAACCGTAGATAGCGCTCAGCAAGTTCACGGAAAGATTGAATCTCGCGCAAGAACCTCTCAGTTGATCCTATACGATATATTTCAAGACGAAACAACCATTCAAGATGCAGATATTCTTCCAAGTTGCCTGATTGTAAAATCGGATAGAGATCGTGGTACATCCGTTCAATCTTTTCAAACGATTCCAAGGAAAGATGACGTACCGCCCGACGTACCGCCAAGGCTTCTATGCCGATACGAACTGCATAGATTTCTTCAAACTCCTCCATGGAGAGAGGTGAAACCATAACCCCGTAATTGGGGACCAACTGAACAAGACCCTCATGGGAAAGAAGACGAAAGGCCTCGCGTACCGGGGTTCGGCTGACATGCAATTGATCTGTGATGTCATCTTGACGTAGCCACACTTGCGGCTTTAGCAGACCGCTTAGAATAGCGTGACGTACTATTAAATATGTTTTCTGGGTTGAAGAGTGCGGTCCTTCTATGGTATGTACATACTCAACCGGTAGTTTGGGTAGTTTTACTTCTTCACCCCATTGTCGGCCACGTTTTGCCTTCATCATTACCCCTTATCATACTTCACTGTTTTCAATCTATACCAAAAGACGAGAAAGACTTCAACAGAGAAAGCTCAGTGACGGTGATCCCAGCACTGCCTTTCCTTTGAAGTTTTCTGCCACTATTTTCATTGTACGTTCGCCGTCATTCGGGTCTGACAAGTGAGAAACCACTAATACTTGAGCGCCTGCCCGTTGCGCAAGTTCAGCACATTGTTGTGCACACATGTGTCCATGTGACTCAATATGTCGACCTTCATCATCAGGATACGTAGCTTCCGCAATTAGCAGCTTGCAACCATTACAGAATTCTTGCAATGCGCTTGTATAAGAACCATCAGCAGTTATTGCGAATTGATAATCAGAAGATTTTACGGCCATGGTCTCTATTGGATGGTGCATGACACAAGTTGAGAAACTACCAAATCCATCGATTACAAAATCATCACCAGGCTCTACCGGTATGAACTCAAACGCTGTCCCGATGGGTTGATGCAGGGTGGGAAGCGAGGCAATACCAAAAAGAGCATCATACTGCTGAATCATTTGTCCTACAGAAGGAGGACCATAGAGCGGCAGTTTCATTCCAGCTGCGGGAAACAACAATCGATAAGCAAGAGCCATAAGATCGAGACAATGATCTGCATGTCGGTGCGTGATTACAACCGCTTTAAGGCTGGAAACCTCTTCATCAGTCAGCTTGACCAACACACCCGGTCCACAATCGATGAGGACAGTTCCCCTTTCAGTTGTCAAAAGGGTTCCTGAAGCAGGTTGCTCTTCAAGAGGAGACCCTGCTCTGCACCCGACGATTCGTACACTTGTATTCATACACCCACCACTGATAATTCACTAGCACTATTGAAATCAACCAAAATGGAAGCTCCGATAGGAAGCTCTGTTGTTGAACTTACCGGCAATACATTCCCGCTCTTGGTCTCAACTTTTAATTGGTAGACACCCCCATTGTATTCACTGAAGATGATTCGACCTTGAATCCCTTGTTCTGAAATGTAAAAATTTTCCTTGCGTAGTGCCACAACCACTTTTTCACCTGGCTTAATCTCTCTGTTTACGTTACAGCATAGTTCGCCGCCGAGCAGTACAGTCCGACTGCTGTCAGCTTGAGCTTTTGTCGTTATAGCATTGCTCAAAAATTCAGCAACAAATGAGTTGGCTGGATAGCGCCATAAGTCGTCAGGTTTTCCAATTTGTTCGACATGGCCATCCCGTAATACAACGACTTTGTCGGCCACAGCCAACGCTTCACTTTGATCGTGGGTAACAAACAAAGTGGTTACACCACTTGCCCTGAGGAGTTCTTCCAAATCAGCACGAATTGCAATACGCAACTGAGGGTCGAGTGCGGCCAGGGGTTCATCCAGCATGAGAATTCGAGGATTGACAGCCAACGCTCGTGCAATGGCAACACGCTGACGCTGTCCACCGGAGAGGGCTCGAACTGATCGTTTTGCATATTCTTCGATTCTACAGAGCTTGAGCATGTCCTGCACTTGCTTTTCTCGCTGAGCTTTAGGTACCTTCTGCATCTTCAATCCAAATCCGACGTTCTCAGCAATGTTTAGATGTTCAAACAGGGCATAGCTTTGCGGCACCCATCCAATTCTTCGCTTCTCAGGAGCCAAGGCTAAGGCATCTTCTCCATCAATGACGAGGCTTCCTTGTTGTGGAATCAATAGACCGGCAGCTATGCGAAGGAGTGTGGATTTACCACATCCGGAAGGACCGACGAAGACGACAATCTCACCAGGTTCTACATCGATGAACACATCCTTGATCGCCGCCTGCTTTCCATCAGAATAGGTAAACTGGATTCGGTTGAATTGCAGTGAAGCTGCATTTTTACTAGTTTTCATACATTACCTACCTTTGCTCCACCAAGTCTCTCAAGCAGAATCGCAGCAGGGACTACAAAGCAGAGAAAACAGAGTGTTATTGCTGCTGCCACCTCTATTCTTCCTGTTATATAGGCAGAGTAGAGCTCGACAGGCAGTGGTTTGTTTTGCGGGTTGAATAAAAAGAACGATACATTGAACTCACCCATTGAAAGAGTGACAACCATGATAGTGGCTGCGAGCAAGCTGGTTCGGATTTTCGGAAAAATCACATACATAACTCGTTTGGGAAAGTTTGCACCTAGTGTAGCAGCCACCCATTCCACATCCCTTACTGAACGCTGGTTCAGTTGAGGGGTAAGAGATCCAATGAAATACGGCAACGTATACAGTAGATGACCTGCCACCAGTAAGGAACCATTTCGCCTTAATAGAGGATAGGTGATGATCAACGCAAGCCCCATAGCAATTCCAGGAACGGCGATGGGAACATTGGTAAGGGAGAAAAGCAGATCCCTTCCAGGAAACCTGTGCCGTGCAAGCACCCATGAAGTAGGAATACCGATTATGAAATTCAACAGAAGTACCAATAAGGCAAGCTTAATGCTGAACCACGCATAAGGGCTGATGGTCTGCCATCCTTGCGCTAAATACTTTAGGGTAAAGCCGCCTGCCCAAGGACCTCGTTGCCATACCTCGGACGTAGATACGGCAAATACAAGCACCAAAGGAAGGAGACACATCGTGGCAGACACCCAGGCAAAAAGTCTTCCTATCCCTCTGATTTGGTCTTTCGGTTGCTTGACAGTAGATTTTTTGCTCATTGGGATCCCTCTCCTCTTGTTTTTTTATCCAAGTCTGCAAGCTTATTAACTCCGAAGAGCATTAGAGTAGTGATCAGTACCAAAATGATGCTCATCGCACCTGCAAGTTTTGGCTGAAAGTTTTCTGTGAATGCTGTTGCAATTTCCAACGGCACCACTCGATACCCTCTACTCAACGTTGCTGCTGTGCCAAACGCTCCAAAGCCGGTAGCCATGCTCAAACTAGCGGCACTGATTATCGACGGCTTGAGTGTAGGGAGTATGACATGCCAATAGCTTTGCATTGTCGAAGCCCCCAGCGTGCGAGCAGAATCCAGAACATCCTGTGATATGTTTGATACAGCTCCCCTGATCGTCAGTACAACACGAGGAATCTGAAAGTAGACATACCCGAGCAACATTCCATAAAAAGTGTAGGCAAAGGCTAGGTGTCTTGTACCAGTGAAAATTTCAAACAGCTTTGGAACCACTCCGGTCAATCCGAAGGTGATGATGACAAAGAATCCAATGACGATTCCAGGCAAGCTCAAGGGTATCGTCAGGGCTACGGCTAATAGTTTCCGGTCCTTCCCCTCATCACCTTCTATATAAATACCAGCAGGTATACAGATCAGTAGAGCTATGAGTGTAGAGAGTAGAGAAAGCAAGAATGTATTCCAAAAAGATGAAAGATAATGTTTGCTCATCAGTACTTCTTTGTAGAGCGATAAACTGATGGATCCTCCTTGTTCAGGTAGCAGACTTTGCAACCCAAGTGACAGTAATGGCCAAAAGAGAAATCCTGTCAGCATTACCGGGAATATCAAAGCCAACAGACCTACGCGTATCTGTTTCATAGTCTCTTGTTTCATTCATAGGCCTCCTCAGTTCTCCCTATCACTGCATTTCTATCTGATTTCACTTCTCCAGCGGGAGATTGCGTCACTTTGGACATCTCTCATCTTGGCAAAATCAGGATATACAACCCGTTCGTAGTCGCTTTGCGGCAACATTTTTTCAGAGATGGCCGGATCGACAGCAATATTTCTTACAGGCCTGAGATAGCTTTCCGTGAAGAGTCTCTGTCCTTCATCACTAAGAGTAAAATCTAACAAAGCCTTTCCATTTGCCGCGTTGGGAGCACCTTTCACCAAGGAAATTACATAGGGAATGGAGATGGAACCTTCACGAGGAATGACAACTTCCACTGGAGCATTGTCAATGTATTTCAACTTATACCCGTTGAAATCGGCATCGATGAGGATGGGAATTTCGCCTTGTTGCACCATGGCTGTTGCCGTCTGTGCGGGAAGGATCAAACCATTGGCATAGAGTTTCTTGAAATATGCAACTCCAGGATTCCAGTTGTCCAACGTTCCTCCCATGGCCAGATTTCCTGCAACATATACGGAGTACCCAACAGCTGCCTGGGTTGGATCGAGGAAGCCGACCTTGCCTGCATACTTGGGATCCAGCAGGTCATTCCAGCTCTGAGGAATCGGAAGACCTCTTAATTCTGCTGTATTCACGATGAAAGCTATTGATCCTTGGTGAATGGTGAACCACTGGCCATCAGGAGCCTTCAGATTTGCAGGAATCTCATCGAAATGGGGAGGTTGATACGCTTCCAACAAGCCCTTTCTCCCTGCTTCAATCCCAAAGACTATGCCAAAGTAAGCAGTGTCTGCCTGAGGAGCACGAGCCTCTGCTTCCAATGCTGCCATTGTCTGTCCTGAGTTTTTCGGATCGGAAGGTGCCGTAATGCCTGTCTTCGCATTGAAAGCGCGCAGCACCGCGCCCCAGTTGGCCCACTCATTGGGAGTATTATAGGAAATCACCATTCCTTTTGCCGAAGATTGGGCTTCTGAACCGCCCCCCGCCCATACAACGCTACTAATCAGTATTAAAAATACTGACAGTGTTACGATAAGCCGCTTTTTCATGTTGTCCCCCTTTTCAGGATATTCATCCTGTAAAGAATATATTCCCATTCATCAAACTGATGAATATACACTCCTTAATTAGAATATATTCTTATTATTTATAATATATTCTAGCTATCAGCTGCTGTCAACAAAAGTTTTTGAAGCATAAGCAGCCTTAGTAGAACTCAGATTCATGAGCAAAGTTTTTATGTTCTGTAATAAATGTATGAAAGAGGAACAGGTGCTAGGCGTAGGAAAGTACTTAGCTAGAAGAAAATTCATACTTAGGAGATTTCCAACTTGAGTGCAATGTATCCCTTTAGGCTGTATTGGTACGTCACAACTATACAAGGAGAACTGATACCGTTCTCCTTGCTATTTGCGTTGCATTTGCACTTGCGTATGACCTAATCTGAAAGAAATCCATCAGATAAGGCCATGGATCTTAAATTATGAGAGAAGTAAAACCATAACAGAATTAGCCTCAATAATATTTATTGCGGTACTCCCTTTATCATTGATAGTTTCCCAACCAACAATTTGCTTGCTCTCATGACAGAGAGAAAATTGTTGAACCTCCTCTGTATCATTCCACAACACGATACAAGACATGGTTTCGCTTTCAAAAAGAGAACATCCAATAGTTTTATTATCCAATGTTATGCCTTCTTGCTCACGATACGTTCCGCAAAGAAGAGCATCAGCATAATGGGATCGAAGCTGAGCTACATCTCGAGCGTAGTCTCTCCATTGTTGCTTTTCATTATTCATTAAAAATTTTTTATCCGACGCGTACCGTATCTCAAGTTCATAACGGAAGCCGTACAACATTGCATAATTTACATAGCGAGGGGAAAGAAATGGATTCGGATTACGTAGTGTTACTATTGTTTCAGGAAAACAATAGCGGAACATCTGAGGGGCTGTACTACTAAGAGAAGTCCAAGAAGAGCCTGGTATCTTTCCTTTTTTTGGCATAGGACATACTCCTATCCCATGCAAAGCATCAAGAAATTGTGAATAAACATCTGTCTCATGTTCAGTCATAAAAACATAAGTAGGAGAAAGGGCCCTTACTTTTTCATGAATCTTTTTAAGAAGCAGCAATCTCCCCTGTGTATAGGATAGAGAAGGCCGATTTTGCATGTGAGGATGATTCTCATTAAAACAAGGATACGACGGCATACCCCCAATTTGATCATATAGAATACCATCGGGACCAAAGGAAGCTACCCATTTTGCTTTCTTTGTCATTAAATCATGCCATTCGGGGCAAGAAGGACATACAGTGGAGAATTTTTTCTTGGAAAAGTATTTGAGAAAATCACTTGCATCAGCTTTGGAATAGTCCTCATAGTAGGGAGTATTCCAGATTGTCCTTCCCTCAAGATCCTTACCGTGCTTTTGGTAATAGGGAGAACCTACATCCATCAAGTGCCCCTGATAATACAGAGTCACGCGTCCTCCTTCTTCTTGTACTGCTTTGATGCCCTCCTTCAGAGCGTCCTCTCCTCCAAGAGAATCAGAAACTGAAAGATCTGGATATTGGTTGTCATGTCCAGAGTCATACCATCCAAAAAGCCCTACAGTATCGCAACCAAATGATTTTGCTTGTTCATACAGGGCAGGAATACTATCATAGGGCCAAATCTCATCACCATATTGCTGTTTCATGATTACAAGGAAATATCCTTGCATAGAACGTATCCAGTCTACTTTCTTGACAGGATTTCTCCAGGTCTGGGTCCAAGCGACATATTCATCAGCACCTTTTCGCCATGACCCATAATACAGACAAATAACACTCTGCGGTTGCTGCCAAGTTTCACCTGGTCGTACGAAGGCAAGTTTATCTGTCTCCAATGTCAGAGCTCTACCCTGCTCATATTCCTTACTCACAACCCTCAGACTACTGGTATGAAAGAGGTGATCATGGCCACTGTAATACAGAACCTCCTGACCTTCAATCAAACTCATCCACTGCATACTCAGAGGTCCTGGGTATGTAGCACTTAATACCTTCCCTTGCTTGAAATCATCTCCTTTCGCCAGATGTCCATTTATATTAACAATACGCTGACCAGTACAATCCGGCCATAACAAATCCGGGTTGCCTCCTGAAAGACTCTTGATCGCACCGATACAGGGATAAAAAACATCGGTAATCATGCACGTATCATGATTGGCAATACTTCCTGAGAACTGAAGAAAATCACCATCAAGCCGGATAACAAGCTTTACAATTACAGAAGCAGTCCTTGTGTCACACACAAGGAAGGAAGCAGTGAGGACCAACGAGGAATCAGTACATTCTACAGAATAGCGTTGCTGTTCAGGAACCGTACACATCTCCCAGTTCTCTTCTTCTTTGAGAACCGCCCGGAATATACTCGCACCGTCATTGACAATAATATTACCTTGCTTGCTTGCTTTACGTTCAAGATGAGTCAGACACCCCTGTTCATTCACTTCAACGATTAGGTATTCGTTTTCTATCCGATATGCGGCAACTGATTGATCATGCATGGTATCCATGTATTTCTCCCTTTACTGTTGTTGGCTGTATTGTTTGATTCGCCAATTCATACATTTGCTGTGAAAATTCGTGCATTGCTTCAGAAAGTTCTGGATATGCAACATTGCAGACGCTAATTAGTCCGTGTTGCATACACTCGCCATCAAACCGTCCCAACAAAGGTTGGTCATTCAGTTCGAAATAATGCAACCCTATACACATAGGATGGCTGATCGCTTGGTGTATATAGAATCGCCAAGCTTTCACTCGTTCTTCTTGGTTTGGAGTACTAACCAAACCAGAAGCAAAATTTCTTGCTTCATTCGCCGCAACATGCCATTCTCCGATTAGTCCAGGAATTTGAGCCTGCTCTGTAAGTATATCGAGCATCTCATTGGGATCACTTCGGTAACAATTGAAAGAACAGACAGAAACGTATTCATTGCCAGCCAGCTCATTCTTTGAAAGTCTGTTGTATCGCATACCAAGATTCAAATGCTGAGGAGCAGCCGCAGAAAGTGCTTTTGAAGGAACCTCACAATACTTTTTGATGAGAATCTTTCTAAATAATGCAAGATCCTTATTACTGTTGCTCGTCAAAAAATCTGCATTCATAATCGGTTTTTGTAAATCAGAAAATGCCGAAAACTCAGTATGCCACGATTGATTCAAGGCTTCGATTGTTTTATACCGTTCACAAAGAAATGCCAGCAAAGCATCTTTACTTGCAAGCGATCCCTTATAGGCAAGAATCTGTTGGGCAGGATTGACTGAATCCTGAAAAAGCCATTCCGGTTCGTTTGTAAGAAAGAAACCGATGCAATACGGATTTCCTACATAAGGGGCAACCTGCTCTTTTGCATACTGCTCACATGCGTCTTCATACTCTTTACTGAACACATCGGGAAAATCTCTAAAAATCGCCTGCTTGGTACGTGGGAACTCTTGCAACGTAACGACAAAAGGAATTTTTGCCTGTGCAAGAAAATCATGAACACGTTCGTCAGTGTAGGTGTTTACACCGACCCCGATAGTATTGATACCCCAATACTTGAACCGGGCTGTTGTAATCTTCAACCAAGCATCCCACCAATGATCCGGGCCAAAGGCACGTATCATATTTGCTCGAGCAAAATTGAACATCAACCGCCCTTTACCAGTTTCGGCGGAGTTGCGCTTGACGAATTCAGCAATTGCAGAGGCTTCAGTCCAGCAATCCTTATAGCGTGAGTCTTCTAATTCAGGCAACCAAGCAAAAAGGTCTTGCATGCAATCAACAAACCCATGCACGCCCATTCTAGCCCCATAGCACACACCATTACTAATGAAAGCATACCCATCAGGATCTACAAGATACCATCGATTTTTATCGTAATGAGTATGAAAGAATCCTGTGGCATTAAATCTCAACTTTTTATATCCACCATATTTGCTCCAATGCTGTGGATATTGATTGTTTTTTTGTGCTTCAGCGTACAGAGCATGTAGATACGTACAGAGTTGTTGAGAATCCTCCATTTTTTGTGGCCAAGTCTTTCCTATTCGCTGACCAAGTTCATCGACCATAACGGGGCCAGATACTGTCATGTCAGGAAAATCAGATCTAACCTCTATAGAAAAAAGGTCCATCCACGCTATCTGCGTTTGATGTATCATACGAATTCGAATTTCGTCTATACAAGAAATATCGGTTGGCTCTCCTTCTACATGACCCTTGAAAGAACCTGGATAAGCAGGAAGAAAATACCTATGAGAATCCAATTCTGAAAGCTGGATTACCATCTTTGCTCTCACGTTCGGAATCATAAAGTATCTGATACGCAGGACTTTTTCTTCAGACTCCTGATGTTTTATAAATTCTACGTATACTGTAGGCATTCGGTCTGTCTTGATGCTGAGATCTAAACAAAGATACTCAGAAGCAGACCTCGTTTTATACAATGCAAAATCCTTACAGGAAAGAGAGAAGGAATTTTCCTCATCAACAAAGATTCTTAGCGCTTCTTTTTTTGTCTCTATCGAACCAGATACCAACGATAGACTCGAAATGTCCAATTTGCTGATCACCACTAGACTCCTTGGCATGTAAAGGATGATAAAAAAGTACCATCCTATACATGCACATTTGATTAGTTCGCAGCTTTCTCTGCAGCCAATTGGGCTTGATAGGCAGCAGTTGCTTCTCTTTCAAAGGCTAGGCCACCTTCTTGCTCCCAGCGTCTGACAAAATTCCTATACTCAGCTTCTAGGTTTCCTCTTGTGACAATCAGCTGTGCAAAGGCTTCTTTGGTAATATCAGAAAGTGTGGACCCATATTCACCAATGCTGTCAAGAGAGGCAATTATGTTGGGATATTCAACACTGTTCATTCGCGCAAACGCTTGTCCTTCCTGTGTCTGTTTGTTTAAAGTACGTACTTCTGTATTTACTAGTGGCCACATATGGTTATAAACAAAGGCTCCATCAGATCGGTATGTAGCTGGATCCTTAAATTTATCCAGAAGAGCAAATTTTCCATTTGGCTCATCAATCCATTCATAATGCAAACCTTCAACCCCAAGATATGTCAACTCATCTCCTTCCTGGCTATACAGATAATCAATCAACTGCATCGCTTTTTCAGGATGTTTACTCGTCGTTGCGATAGCATTGTAATACTTGTATCGTGGATACTGCTTAATAGCCCCTCCTGAACCACCCGGCCCTGCAAGTACTGTAAATCCAAATGTTGGAGGAGTAGGTTCTGTATACCGCCCTGGCATCCAGTTGTTGGTTGTTCCCACATTTTGGAAATCAAAAACACCAGTTCGTCCAGTCCAGAGCTTTTCAAAAGCGCTCATCAACGGCATTGTAGCAAAATCTGGATCCATTAATCCTTCTTGATACAGTTTACGCAGGTACTTTATTGCATCAAGATAGAGGGGAGCCTTCATGTAGGTAGTTACGGTACCATCAGCGAGAAGATATGGCTTATCGATACAAATACCATAAGCCCCAAATATATGCTCAAATGTTCTCAAACCTGCCATAGTCCCTACGTATCCTATTGTGTCATTTTTACCACTCCCATTAGGATCCTTGTGAACAAACGCGTAGAGGACATCATAGAACTCATCAAGATTAGTAGGCATATCCATTCCTAAGTTTTCCAACCAATCAGTACGGATTGCCAGATTTGAGGTATAATTTATTGAACCTGGTATCAAAGCATATATGCCATCTTTCTGATTTACAGGGGCTTTGGAGAGGGAACTCCCCACTTCTCTCAGTACATTTTGCCCATCAGAAGCAAGTAAAGCATCAAGCTTCTTCAACATACCTTGATCCCTAAATTCAATGGCATCCAGCTTGTTCCCATCCATCCAGAACACATCTGGAAGGTTGCGTGCCGCAATCAAGGTATTGAGCTTCGCCATATAATCCGACTCTGGTACATAGATTACAGAAAGCTCAATATTCAGTTTTTCTTGTAGTGCACGCAATACGGCGTTGTTCTCAGTCGGCGTATTATCTCCATAAAGCATCCAAGTGATTTTTGCAGGGGCATCTTCCTTTACGACTTCACTTTTTCCTGCTGATGCCAGCGGAAAAGAAACCAGAATGACCAATATGGTCAATGCGATTACTCCTTTTTTCATACTTTGACTCCTTTTTAAAACCTTTTTTATTCTTTAACAGCACCTGCGGTAATGCCGCTGGTGTAGTAGCGCTGAATGAAAGGATAAACTACTAGCACAGGAAGAATTGAAACAGCAATAGTTGCCATCTTCATGCTCTCTTCAGACAAAGAAGCAGCTTGCGATAATCCGTCGATACCAGAAAGAGCATTCAATGTCCCCGTAGAGGCAAGTAATTTCCTTAGGTATACTTGAAGGATTTCCAATCTAGTAGAGTTAATATACAACACACCATCAAGATAGTTGTTCCAGTTTGCTACACCATAAAACATAGTTACTGCAGCAAGAGCTGGTGTAGAAACAGGTATTATAATCTTCCAAAGAATTGTGAAAGAGTTAGCTCCATCAATGAATGCACTCTCTTCTAAGGATTCTGGAACTGTTTTAAAATAGTTTCGAAGAATAAACATATTGTAAGCATTCATAGCCAGAGGGAATATCAATGCTCCAAATGTATCAATAAGTCCGTAGGCTTGCACTATTAGATAGGTCGGAATCATGCCTCCGTTGAACAGCATGGTGAAAAAGAACACCATTGAAAGACAACCTCTTCCTCGTAATCTCCTTCTCGATAAGGGATATGCAGTCATTACACTGAGAATCATGCTCAAGGTTGTTCCAATTACCGTTCGTAAAATAGTATTTCGATAGGCAATAAAAATCTGGTTTGTTTTGAAGATCATTCGGTATGCCAAGAGATCAAAGTCTCTCGGTTTGAAGAACAATCCACCGGACATTGCTTCCTTTGAATTACTCAGTGAATACATAAGTACATGCCAGAAAGGGTAAACAGTGGAAAAACAGAACAATGCAAGGAGAGCACAAATTACAAAATATACCACACGATCATTGAGAGATTCATGCATTCGTTTTACTTCATTAGTTTTCATTGATGAATCCTCTCTCACATAATGCCACTATCGGCATCAATTCGCTTTGCAATAGTGTTGGTAATCAGCACTAAAAAGAGACCAATTCCTGATTGAAACAGCCCTGCAGCGGCAGCTTCAGAAAATCTTTGCTGCTCCAAACCCAAGCGATAAACAAAGGTATCTATGATATCTGCATGGGAAACCACAAGGTAGTTTGAAATGGCGAATATCTGGTCAAAACCTGCATACATCATTTCTCCTACTCTGAAAATTAGGAGCACAACGATTGTTGGCCGGATTGAACTAAGCGTTATATGCCACATCTTTCTTAGTCTTCCAGCTCCATCTATGGATGCTGCCTCGTAAAGGTTTCGATCAATCCCAGCTATTGAAGCAAGATATACAATCGTACCCATCCCCGCTCCTTTCCAGATATGAGAGAATACGATAACCCATACAAAGGTCTCTTTCTGGTTCATGATATTGGTGATTTCTCCTGCGTATCCAATACTTTTGAGAATTCCAGGGATAGCACCACTGGAAGTATTGAACATCGCATAGAGAATACCATTGATGACAATCCAAGAAACAAAATTGGGAAGAATCACTGCGGTCTGGACAAATTTCTTCACCTCTGGCCGGATAAGTTCACTTATCATCAAGGAGAGTAGAATGGGAAATGGAAATCCTAAAATGAGTTTCAAGACACTAATGATGATATTATTCTTCAAAGCCCTTAGAAAAGCTGATCTAGAAAACAGTTTGATAAAGTTATCCAAACCGACAAAAGGAGCATTGCCGAATCCGCGGAATATGCTGTAGTCGCGAAATGCAATAGTAACTCCATACATTGGTGCATATTTAAACATCAACACATAGGTTAGTCCAGGAATCAACATGACATACAACAGGGCATCTCTTCGAACATCTGACCTCCATCGCTTTTTGTTCAATGGCTCTATAATTAAATTGTTCTTGTTGAACCTTTGCATTGCTTATACTCCCTTTATTATGTTCGATTATACTTTAGTCTCCCCACTTGTCAACTTATATTTTCAATAATTTTGAACTTTATTGTAAATTTAATTATTCAATTTATTAGAATATCTTTGATTTTTAATTCATATTTATAACAATACTGCTATTTTATAGCATAATATTTTATTTTAATTTTCATATTATTTATACATTATTGGAAATTTTTATTGACAAACTGGAAATTCAATTCTACTATCAACATACACACAAGACGACGATAAAAGAGGCAAATAAATGAGTTTTATGTATAACCCTTTCGAATACGATGATCCTCGCGCTGTTAATAAGATTGTAATGAACTCAGACATAACCGACTTTATAAAAGAAGGTCTGTCAGAAGTGACTGAAGCCTTAGCTTCTGCTGTCATTGAAAAGCTAAAAGAAAAGAAACAGTGCATAGTTGCTTTGGATGGTTATATTAGTGCACCCTTCAGCGTTCTTAGTTGCCAGCTTGGCAGGGCATTGGCACAAATAAACCTGCCTGTTTCTTATGCCTCTAGTAATACCTTATACTGTACAGAAGCAGAACTGACAAAGAAACTTGCCAAAAATCTGCCTGCAGATCGAGCAACAGATCCACCGCTTCTCTACGGAAAACTCTTTGATGGTAACTATGAAGATTTATTTGACGCAAAGATAGTGAAAGACTTCAAAAATCAATTGTCTATATTTAAAAAAGAAGGTACAGGAGCATTAATCATATCAGGAAACGGCTCACTTAGTGATTTAATTCGACCTTGCGTTGACATTGCAGTTTTCCTTGATGTTACACAAAAACGAACCGTATTGAATATAAAGCAGGCTAAAACCGGAAACCTAGGTTTCACTACGCCTAAACCATATAAACCAACCCTTAGGCAAGCATATTATATTGACTTTGAAGTCGCTTCCTCCCTTCGCGGCACCTTGATAAAAGAGCATGCGTTGGATTTTTATGTCTGTGCAGATTCTGAGCAGCAGATGCAGCTTCTTCCATTTTGTACGTATCTTGCTCTCTGCGAGGAATTGGTCTCCTACCCCTTTCGATGCAGACCAGTATATCTTGAAGGAGTTTGGGGTGGCTTTTACGTAAAGCATCTACGCAATCTTCCTCAAAGCATGAAAAACTGTGCTTGGGTGTTTGACCTCATTCCTCTTGAAGTCTCCATCGTTCTTCAAACAAACAATCTTAGCTTGGAATTCCCTTTCTACGGTTTTGTACAGACTGTAGGCGATCAACTTATGGGTTCTGTATGTGTAGAGAAATTCGGAGGATACTTCCCTATCCGATTCAACTATGACGACACTTTCCATGCAAGCGGAAACATGTCAATTCAATGTCATCCAGACAGTAGCTATATCAAGCATCACAACAATGAGCTAGGTCGTCAAGATGAAAGCTATTATATTGTTGTAGCAGGGCAAGATGCCAAAACATATTGCGGATTTACCCAGGATGAGGATGTAGAAACATTCATTGACTTATGTAGAGAATCAGAAAAAACTGGACAGATGATAGACTATGAGCGCTATATCCATGCAGAGCAATCAAAACCCGGGATGCAGTTCCTCATTCCAGGAGGGACTATTCACGCTTCTGGAAGAAATCAAGTAATACTGGAAATCGGAAGCCTCACCGTCGGCTCGTATACGTACAAGATGTATGACTATGTACGTAAAGATCTTGATGGAAACCGAAGACCTATTCATACATTTCACGGCAATGCTGTACTAAAAAGAGAGCGAAAACGCGATTGGGTTCGTAAGAACCTTATTCAAGACCCTTGTTTAGTTCGTGAAACAAATGAAGGAAAAGAGATCCTTGTTGGAGAACATGATCTACTATATTTCTCATTGAGAAACCTTGTATTCGACAATAGGTTTACCGATGAGACCATTGATCGATTTCATGTATTGGTATTGGTAGAAGGTGAAAAAATAATGGTACGTTCTAGTCTCAATCCGAAAAAATACTTTATTCAAGAGTATTTGGATATGATTGTAGTCCCCGCTTCATTCGGACCTTATGAGCTAATCAACCTAGGTGTCGGAAAAATCATCATACATAAAACTCAGTTGAGGGATGGCTATGAGCATATCGAACTCTAAAGTTATTCTTGCAATAGATGCAGGAGGCACTTCCATCAAGATTGCATTAGTCGCAGAGAATATAATTACATTCTGTGAAGTTCCCGTTAATTCTTCAGCTGATGCAGACTCAATAGTAGAAAGTTTTCATCAAGCAATTCGGTGCGGCCTTGCTCTTGCTCAAGAATATCGACTGGAAATCGTTGGCGTAGGTGTAAGCACTCCAGGTCCTTTTGATTACCCAAATGGTACATATCTCATGAAGCATAAGTATGCTGCCATGTATGGGAAGTCAGTAAAAACTATCATCGAGGAGTATTTTCCAAATAAACCCATCCGATTCATGCACGACTCTCATGCATTCCTCCTAGGAGAAATACAAAATGAAAAGTATAAGCAAGTACACAATCCTTGTGCACTGATGTTGGGAACAGGGTTAGGATTTGCTCTAATGAAAGAGAGAAGACTTTTAGAGAACGAGAGAGGAGGGCCTTCTGTGAGTATTTTTAAGAAAGCTTACAGAGAGGCCACTGCTGAAGATTATCTTTCAAAACGTGGAATCATGTCCCTCTACAATGAATTTGGGGGAAATGTATGCCGGACTGTTAAAGAAATTGACATATGCGCAAAAAAAGGTGATGCATTATGTAAAGGGGTTTTTACTAGAACCGGTTGGCATGTAGCACATATTCTTGCCCCTTTGATTGGTTCTTATGAGATTGACTGTGTTATTATGGGAGGACAGATTTCAAAAGCAGATGATCTGTTAGTTGATCCAATTCAAAAAACACTACTTACAATTGGCATTGATTGTTTTGTTACGAAAGCTCAAACTATCGATGATGCACCGTTGTTGGGAGTTGCACAATCACTTAGGGAGGTTTTTTAATGGCTGGTTGCTATATACGAATCAAAGAATCATTACAATTTCTTGCACCCAAAGAACAAAAAGTTGCTCAGTTCATTCTTGATTTTCCTGAGGATGCAGTCAACATGTCAATTAATGATTTAGCCCAGAGTTGTGCCACCAGCAATGCCTCAGTTGTCCGACTCTGTAAAAGCGTCGGATACTCGGGATTCAAGGAACTAGGCAAAGTGCTGTCTGAAGAGCTAAAACAGCAAAGCCCTATCGTTTACGAAGAAATCCGTCCAGGTGACAGCCTTCAAGCTATCGTCAAGAATGTAAGCATGAGTAATATGAAAGCTATTGAAAGCACCTACTCCCTCCTAGATCTTGAACAACTTGAGCATGCAGTCGGGGCTCTGTGCAAGGCCAATCGTATTGACTTCTATGGAGTTGGATCCTCTGGCTTGGTAGCAAAAGATGCAAGCAACAAGTTTTCAAGAATCAATAAGCTAACAATTTCCAATACAGACCCGCATGACCAGATTCTTTCGGCAACAAGTTTAAAATGCGGAGATGTGTCTATACTCTTTTCATATTCTGGAGAAACTCGTGACACGCTTGAAACAGCCCAGATAGTCAAGAGTTCCGGAGCTACACTTATTACCATAACAAAATTTGGTAAAACATCCCTGAGTGAGATGGCTGATATCAGGTTATTCACTTCTTCATCCGAGGCAATGATCAGAAGCGGTCCTATGGGATCGAGAATAGGCCAACTAACTATGGTAGATATTCTGTATACTGCAGTTTCAAGCCGGATGTACGACCAGGTAAAACCATATCTTGACAAGACTCGCATGTTGGCTCAACGCAAACATGCTGGATCTAAATAGAGAGGAGACGCAAAATGCAATCAGCACCCATGCCTAAAGTTGGCGTACTGCTCATTACTACCAGCCGTTTTCATGACCTTGGTCAACATACCGAGAGAGGTGCTTTTTATACTAGAAAGGACCAGGAAGCAAGTGACATCATCTCACAAATTTCGACATTCTCTATGCCGGTATTTGATAAAGTTGTCTATACTCGCAATAATATCATAGAATCAATGCACCGATTTGAAGCTGAAAGCGTTGATATGGTTCTTATAATGTTCCTCTCTTGGTCTGATGATTTTGCTTGGATTCGTTTTCTTAGAGACATGAAACCTATACCTATCCTATTTGCGTCATTAGTGCGACAGAATCTAGGTTTTCAAGACTCGCTGAATGACGACCGGTTCGTAGAATTCCTGTCTGCAGGTTCATTAGTTGGATCGCTTGAAGCCTCTGGTTCTGCAGGACGCTTTGATCGGCCAATGATGAAGCGAATGATAGGCACTCTTTCTCAAATCATGCATGAGTGCAGGCTATTTGCTCAAGCATCTGCACTAAGAACACGACTTAAACACGTCAATTTTGGACTGCTGCCCTCATTGAATGAAGTCATGTGGTCCACATATGTCGATCCTTTTGATTTTTTTATGCTTGTCGGTCCAGAAATCCGATTTCTCTCTGTTGTGGATCTAGCACGTGAAATTCAGACAATCGAAAAAGAGAAAATCCTTTGTATCAAAAAAAATTTAATGCAAAGAGGCAATTTCAAAATTCCAATTTGATTCATAAAAATACATCAAGATATGCATTGATATGCATTATCATCTTTGACAGACGAATGATCATGAACACAACCAAAACCATGAGGTATTTCAGACAACAA